>Ga0265301_10001388_pt1 | contig 31801 bp, 27 predicted proteins | sample AusTroGonzalo_MG_2_FD_193488 | JGI IMG/M metagenome (GOLD analysis project Ga0265301, IMG submission 193488) | Bovine rumen microbial communities from tropical cattle in Woodstock, Queensland, Australia - Gonzalo_04 | ecosystem: Host-associated > Mammals > Digestive system > Stomach > Rumen ... | reverse complement strand
GTTGGGAATCTCGTCCAGGGAATATCCCAGGGCGATCCGCGTGGTGATCTTGGCAATGGGATAGCCGGTGGCTTTGCTGGCCAGGGCGGAGGAGCGGCTGACCCGGGGATTGACCTCGATCACCGCATACTCGAAGGAATCGGGATTGAGGGCGAACTGGCAGTTGCAGCCGCCGACGATGCCGATGGCGCTGATGATATCCAGGGAGGCGGAGCGGAGCATCTGGTACTCCTTGTCCGACAGGGTCAGCGCCGGGGCGACGACGACGCTGTCGCCGGTATGGATGCCGACGGGGTCGACATTCTCCATGGAGCAGACGGCGATGACGTTGCCCTGAGCATCCCGCATGGTTTCGAACTCGATTTCCTTCCATCCGGAGATGCATTTTTCGACGAGAATCTGGGTGATGGGGGAAGCGTCAAGCCCGCCGCGGGCGATCTGCTTCATTTCCTCTACACTGTTCGCGATACCGCCGCCGCTGCCGCCCAGGGTGTATGCCGGGCGCACGATGACGGGATAGCCGATCTCATCGGCAACCCTGAGGGCATCTTCGAGGGTTTCGGCGATGCCGGAGGGAACGCAGGGCTGGTTAATGGAGAGCATGGTCTCCCGGAACTTCTCCCGGTCTTCCGCCTTCTCGATGGCGTCGATGGGCGTGCCCAGGAGGCGGACGCCGAACTCCTCAAGGGTGCCGTCCCGGCTGAGCTGCATGGCGAGGGTCAGTCCCGTCTGGCCGCCGAGGCCGGCGATCAGGCCGTCCGGGCGCTCCTTCTCGATGACCCGGCGGACGGTGGCGGCGTTCAGGGGCTCCAGATAGATTTCATCCGCCAGATGCTGATCGGTCATGATGGTGGCGGGGTTGGAGTTGACAAGCACCACATTGATGCCTTCCGCTTTCAGCACGCGGCAGGCCTGGGCGCCGGCATAGTCAAACTCGGCCGCCTGGCCGATGACAATCGGGCCGGAACCGATGACGAGAACTTTGCGGATGGAAGGATCCTTGGGCATTATGCTTCCCCTCCTCTCATGGCTTTGACAAAGCGATCGAAGAGGATCGCGGTGTCCCGCGGGCCGGAAGCGGCCTCGGGATGGAACTGGACCGTGAAGCAGTTCAGGGAAGGATAATCCATGCCTTCGCAGCTGCCGTCGTTGGCATTGCGGAAGGATTCCGTGCCGATCCCCTTCAGGGAGTCGGCAATGACCGCGTAGCCGTGATTCTGCGAGGTGATATAGGTCCGGCCCATCTCCAGACTGTGGACCGGCTGATTGCCGCCGCGGTGGCCGTATTTCAGCTTGATGGTGTCCCCGCCGAGGGCGAGGGCGGCCAGCTGGTGGCCGAGACAGATGCCGAAAACCGGCTTCTGTCCGATGATCTTCTTCAGCTGCTCAATGCAGAAGGTGTTCTCCTTCGGATCCCCCGGGCCGTTGGAGAGCATGATGCCGTCCGGCGAGGAGACCAGAATGGTTTCCGCTGTCGTGCGGGCCGGCCATACGGTGACCGTGCATCCCCGTTTCTGCAGGCTGCGGATGATGTTGTGCTTGGCACCGTAATCGATGAGGGCAACGCGGCAAAGCTCCGGCCCGTCGGCGGGGCAGGTGTAGTTTTCGTTGGAGGAGACGGAATCGACCGCGTCCTTCACCGTGAAGGCACGGATCTCACTGAGGTCCGACGGCACCTTGTCGCAGATCATGGCATTCATGACGCCTTCCTCCCGCGTGATGCGGACGATCTCCCGAGTGTCCACCCCGCAGAGCCCCGGGATCCCCCGGGCCACCAGGTAGTCGTTGAGGGGATAGGCAGAGCGGAAGTTGGACGGCGTATCGCACAGATCCCGGACAATGTAGCCGAAAAGCGTACTGGAACCTTCGAAGTCCTCCTCGATGACGCCGTAGTTCCCGATCATGGGGAAGGTCTGGGTGACGATCTGGCCGAAATAGCTGGGGTCGGTCAGGGTCTCGAGATAGCCTTCCATGCCGGTGGTGAAGACCAGTTCGCCGATGCGGTCAACCGGGGCGCCGATGCGGCGGCCTTCGAAGACGGAACCGTTGGACAGAACCAGGAATGCCATGGGGATAATCCTCCTGTTGAGAGTGAAGAGTGGAGAGTTAAGAGTGAAGATGGGGGATTATTTTGCGCAGGCTTTTTTGATTGTTTCGGCTGCCCTGACCAGCAAATCGTCTGGGATGTTGAGGGCGGGGAGAAGGCGGACCTTGTCCTTGGCGGCGAGGCAGAGGACGCCGTTTTCCATGCAGTCCGCGATCACCTCGGAGGCCGGGCGGGTGGTTTTGATGCCGACCATGAGGCCGAGCCCGGTCAGCGCCTCGATGCCCGGGGCACCTTTCAGCAGGCCGCGGAGCAGTTCGCTCTTCCGGGTGACATCCTTCAGGAAATCATCCGTCAGCCGGTTGACGACGGACAGCGCGGCCGCCGCGGCGACGGGATTGCCGCCGAAGGTGGAACCGTGGTCGCCGTAAGAAAAAACATCGGCGAGCTTTTCCGACAGCAGGGTGGCGCCCATGGGCAGGCCGCCGGCCAGCCCTTTGGCCGTGGAGACCGCGTCCGGACGGATACCATACTGCATATAGGCATACATTGTGCCGGTCCGGCCGTTACCGGTCTGAACCTCATCGACCATGAGGAGGATATTCTGCTCCTTCAGGAACGCGTCCAGTTCTTTCACAAAACCGGGATCCAGCGCGATCACGCCGCCCTCGCCCTGCACGCATTCGATGAGGACCGCGGCGACGGTGCCGCCGGCGCACAGCTTTTTCAGGGCGTCGAGATCCCCGGCGGGGAAGGACCCAAAGCCGGGCGTCAGGGGCTGATACAGCTCATGGTAATGATCCTGACCGGTGGCGGACAGGGTAGTCAGCGTCCGGCCGTGGAAGCTGTTTTCCAGCGTGACAATCGTGGAACAGGCGGGGCCTTTATTTTCCGCGGCCCACTTGCGGGCGGCCTTGATGGCGCATTCATTGGCTTCGGCGCCGGAGTTGGAGAAGAAGACCTTCGCCATCCCCGTTTTCAGGCACAGGGCTTCCGCCAGTCTGGCGCAGGGAGCGGTGTAGTAAAGGTTGGACATGTGCTGCACGCTGTGGATCTGCTGTTCCACGGCGGCGATCCATTCATCGTCCGCAACGCCGAAAGAAGTGACGGCGATGCCGGATCCCATGTCGATATACTCCCTGCCGTTCACGTCTTTGACGAGGGAACCTTTTCCGCTGACAATCTCAATCGGAAAGCGCTTGTACGTCCCGGCAATGTAGGTCTTATCCAGTTCGAAGGTATTCATTGCTGCCTCCTGTATGGTCTTGTTTTTAAACACAAACATTTTCGAACCGAAGGGGTCTAAGGGGGCGATCGGAAAGCACCCTTATTACTCCCAACCTTCCCGCCGGTCCTCGGCGGGATCCTCTCCCATGGATACCATCGTGCCGGCGCCTTCGTCCGTGAGAAGCTCCATGAGGATGGAATGGGGAACGCGGCCGTCCATGATGATCACATTGCGGACCCCACGGGAAAGCGCCTTCGCGCAGCACTCGACCTTCGGGATCATCCCGCCGGAAATGATGCCGCTGCTGTAGAGGGCGGGCAGCTCCGGCAGGGTGATCTCCGGAATCAGGGTGGAAGGATCGTTCCTGTCCCGCAGGACGCCGGCGATGTCAGTCATCATAATGAGACGCTCGGCGCCCAGGGCGCCGGCGATATACGCGGCAGCGGTGTCGCCGTTGATGTTGTAGGCGTTGCCTTCCTTGTCGCAGCCCACGGTCGAGACGACGGGGATATAGCCGCGGTCCAGCAGGTCCGTGACCGGCTGGATATGGACCTTTTGAACCTCACCGACGTAGCCCAGCCGCTCATCCTTCACGGTGCACTGCAGCAGCCGGCCGTCCATGCCGGAGAGGCCGACCGCCTTGCCGCCCTTCATTTCCAGGAGATTGACAAGGGTTTTGTTGATCTTTCCGGCGAGAACCATCTGGACGATGTCCATGGTTTCCTTGTCTGTGACGCGCAGGCCGTCCACAAACTCCGGCTTTTTCCCGAGCCGGTCCATCAGTTCATTGATCTCCGGCCCGCCGCCGTGGACCAGCACGATGCGCACACCGATGAGCCAGAGCAGCACGATGTCTTCCATCACCTGCTGCTTCAGCTGGTCGTTGATCATGGCGTTTCCGCCATATTTCACCACGACGACTTTGCCGGTATACCGGCGGATATAGGGGAGAGCCGCGGTCAGGACTTCCGCCCGTTCCATGTTGGTCAGGTCATTGATCATTACTTCTTCTCCTCGTGTTTCATAAACAGAACTGATTCCGAATTAAGTCCGATAGTCTCCGTTGATTTTCACATAGTCATAGGTCAGGTCGCACCCCCAAGCGGTGGCTTCCTCATTTCCCATGTTCATATCGCAAAGGAAGTGAATATCGTGTTCCGACAGCAGGGCCAGAGCCTTCTCCTCATCAAAGGTCTGGACGCAGCCGTCCTGGTAGAAACAGAGGGAATCCTTCTCTCCGACCATGTGAATGGTGATGACGGCGGGATCGAAGTCGGGGCCGGCGTAGCCCAGGGCGCACAGAATCCGCCCGCAGTTGGCGTCCTTTCCGTAGATCATGGCTTTGACGAGGCTGGAGGCAACCACGGAGCGGGCAAGAGTCCGGGCGTTCTCCTTCGTATCCGCGTGGATCACCCGGGTCTCAATCAGGTGGGTGGCGCCTTCGCCGTCCCCGGCCATGCGGATGGCCAGTTCACGGCAGACGGCTGCCAGCGCTTCACAGAAGACGGCGTAGCTTTCATCCTCTTCGATGATCGGTTTGTTTTCCGCAAGCCCGCTGGACATGACCACCAGGGTGTCGTTCGTGCTGGTGTCGCCGTCCACGGAGATCATGTTGAAGGTGTCGATGACCACGGTGCTGAGCGCTTTTTGCAGGAGATCCCGGCGGATCACGCAGTCGGTGGAAAGGTAAGCGAGCATGGTGCACATGTTCGGATGAATCATGCCGGATCCCTTGCTCATGCCGCCGAGGCGGACGGTAACCGTTCCCTCGCCGGAGGCGGCGGGAAGGTCGAACTCCACGGCGGTTTCCTTGTTGACGGTATCGGTGGTCATGATGGCGATGCTGGCGTCGGTGCCGGCTTTGGCGGAAGCCGAAAGCGTCTTTGCCATGGCGGAAATGCCGGCGTTGATCCGATCAATGGGCAGATTCGGTCCGATGACCCCGGTGGAGCCCAGCAGGACGCTGTCAGCGGAAATGCCGAGGAGGCCGGCGGTATGCGCGGCGGTTTCCCGGCAGATTTTCATGCCGGTTTCACCGGTGCCCGCGTTGGCGATTCCGGTGTTCACGATCACAGCCTGAGCGGGTTTGCCGTTCTTCACGATGTCCATGTTCCAGAGCACGGGGGCGGCCTTTACTTTGTTGGAGGTAAAAACGCCGGCCGCGGCGCAGGGAACGTCCGCGAAGACCATGGCCATGTCTTTCCGGTTCGGATATTTGATGGCAGCTTCACAGCTGGCGGCGCTGAAGCCCTTCGCCGTGGTGATGCCGCCCTGGATTTTACGAATTTTCATCTTCTTCTCCTATAAATTGCGTGATGTTTTTCTCGTTCAGGACGAACTCGTAGTAGTTGACGTCGGTTTTCCGGGTCCAGCCGATCTTGTTCCAGAAGGCGTTGCCGGCGTCGTTCCGGGTGAAGGCGATGAGCGAAACCTTGTTGATGCCCATATATCGCAGCTGGTGCATGCAGAAGCCGACCATCTGGGTGCCGATGCGGCGGCGCCGGTATTCCCGGGCGACGCAGACGTGATAGAGTGCACCCTGGCGGCCGTCCGATCCGCAGAGGATGGAGCCGACGATCTTTCCGTTTACCCGGGCGACCACGCTTGTGGTGGGGTTGCGCCGGATAAAGCGTTCGATATCCTCCCGGGAGTCGTCCAGGGCGCGGATCCCGAAACCGCGAATGGTCATCCACAGGGCGCGGACCTCGTCATAATCCTCCGGAACCATGGGGGTGATGATTACTTCCGGAAGCGGTTTCTGATTTTCCGGGAGCATCAGATCACCAGCCCTTCCGTCTCATCCAGGCCGAGGGCAAGGTTCATGTTCTGGATCGCGGCGCCGGAAGCCCCCTTGCCCAGGTTGTCAAAACGGGAGACGAGCAGGATTCGCTCGTCATTGCCGAAGACGGAAACCTCGAGGCTGTCCCGCCCGGCCATGGTGCCGGCGGACAGGAAGCCGCCCTCATCCGGCGATTCCGCGAAGCGGATCAGGCCGGAACGGTAGTATTCCTGATAGATTTTGCGGATTTCCGCCGCGGTGGCGGAGGTTTCCTCCGGGGTCAGGGGGACGGTGACCTCCATGCCCGCGTAATACGGCGCGACAATGGGGCAGAAGACCGGGGCATAAGCCAGGCCGCAGACTTTGGCCATTTCCGGCAGGTGCTTATGGGTCTGGCTGAGGCCGTACTGGCGCGGTGCCTGATACAGCGGATCCCTGTCCGGCGCTTCATACTCGGCGATCATCTTTTTCCCGCCGCCGGAATATCCGGTCAGGGAGAAACAGGAAAGGCGGACTTCGGGCGAAAGCAGGCCGTTTTCAACCAGGGGGGCGATCAGGGAAATGAAGCCGGTGGCATGGCAGCCGGGATTCGCGATCCGCTTTGCGGAGGCAATCTTTTCCCGCTGCCCGGTCAGCTCCGGCATGCCGTAGGTCCAGCCTTCCGCGGTCCGGTGGGCGGTGGAGGTATCGATGATAACAGCCTCCGGATTGGTGACGAAAGACGCCGCTTCAATTGCCGCGGCGTCCGGGAGGCAAAGAAAGGAAACGTCCGCGCTGTTCAGCGCGTCCGCCCTTGCAGAGGGGTCTTTGCGCAGCTCTTCCGAAAGGACGGTCAGCTGCAGATCCTTCCGGCCGGAAAGCCGTTCCCGGATCCGCAGCCCCGTCGTTCCGGCGCTGCCGTCAATAAAAACGTTCATCATCTTATTTCTTGTTTGCGGCGTCAACGAGGGCCTGAACCTTGGTCGGCAGGCCGAAGAGGGTGATGAAGCCGGCGGAGTCTTTCTGGTTATAGTCGCTGGCACCGAAGGTGGCGATGTCCTCGGAATAGAGGGAATAATCGCTCCAGACGCCGGCCTTGATGATGTTGCCCTTGTACAGCTTGAGCTTTACTTTGCCGGTAACCTTCTCCTGGGTCTTGTCAACGAAGGCACTCAGCGCCTCCCGCAGGGGGGAGAACCACAGGCCGTTGTAGACCAGTTCCGCGAAGGTGATGGACAGCTTCTGCTTCTCGTGCATGGTCAGCTTGTCCAGGCAAACGGACTCGAGGGCTTCATGCGCCTTGTAAAGGATGGTGCCGCCGGGGGTCTCATAAACGCCGCGGCACTTCATGCCGACCAGCCGGTTCTCGACGATGTCGATGAGGCCGATGCCGTTGGCGCCGCCCAGCTCGTTCAGCTTCAGAATGATGTTCTTGGCGGACATCTTTTCGCCGTCCAGGGCAACCGGAATGCCTTTTTCAAACTCCAGGGTGACATAGGTGGGCTTGTCGGGCGCGTCGATGGGGGAAACGCCCATTTCCAGGAAGCCGGGCTTTTCGTACTGCGGCTCGTTCCCGGTGTCTTCCAGGTCGAGACCTTCATGGCTCAGGTGCCAGAGGTTTTTGTCCTTGGAGTAGTTCGTTTCCCGGGTGATTTTGAGGGGAATGTTATGAGCTTCGGCATAGTCGATTTCCTCATCCCGGCTTTGGATATCCCACTCCCGCCACGGGGCAATGATGGGCATATCGGGTGCGAAATGCTTCACGGCCAGCTCGAACCGGACCTGGTCGTTGCCTTTGCCGGTGCAGCCGTGGCAGATGGCGTCGGCGCCTTCCTTTTTTGCGATCTCCACCAGGCCCTTGGCGATGCAGGGCCGGGCATGGCTGGTGCCGAGGAGATAATCCTCATAGACAGCGCCGGCTTTCATCGTGGGAATGATATAATCATCCACATATTCTTCCGTCAGGTCCAGCACGTAGAGCTTGCTGGCGCCGGTTTTCAGGGCCTTTTCTTCCAGACCGTCCAGCTCCGTGCCCTGACCGACGTCACCGGAGACGGCAATAATCTCGGGATTGTTATAGTTTTCCTTCAGCCAGGGGATAATGATGGACGTATCGAGACCGCCGGAATAGGCGAGGACGACCTTCTTGATCTCAGCTTTGTTCATGGGAATACCCTCCTTCTGCATGATTATGCAGGAAATATACACCGGTTTCATTTGCTTGTCAAGAGAAGAAATAATAAAAATATTGCTTGAGTACAATGAAAAAGCAGAGAAGCCCGGGAATGAACGGTTTATGCATTTATGCAGAGAATTATGCATATAATGACAAAAAACTGCATAGACATGACTAAGACAGGATTGGTGCTTGCTTTTTTTCCGGAATTATGGTAGAATCCCTTTCGTTGACCGGATGGGATTATAGCTCAGTTGGTTAGAGCACCACGTTGACATCGTGGGGGTCATAGGTTCGAGTCCTACTAATCCCACAGAACCTCAGAGTTAAGGACTTTCCTTGCTCCGAGGTTTTTTCTTTGTGACGGCTGAAAAGGCACAAGGTGGCTAAGAAACTGGTAGGGCGATCGGGACCGGAGTATACAGGATTTGTCCCGCTATGCCGGAGAGCTTAATTTGATTAAGGAGTGTTGTTCTGATGTATATCAGGCTTGTGTATTATTCGGGAGACCGTTCTCTGCTGGAAAGCATTGTGAAGGACGGGAATTCCGGGATTGTCGCGGATAAGCTGTTTTTTCTTGACGCAGTCGATAACGACGGCGATGCCCTCCGGTTTCAGCATAACAATGGAAGCCATTTTGATGTGATTTTTCTGCATGAGGAAGGAGCACAGTCGGTATTTAAGAGTGTTCTGGCTGCCGTCAGGGAAAACTGGTCAGTGCTTGAAATTGATATCCGGGAACGGCAGGTCGGGAAACCAATAGGATGAATCTGATATGAAACTGGAACGAATGGATGATTTTTTCGCGGCACGGGTTGCCGGATATGATGAACATATGCGGACGACAATCGAAGGTGCGTCTGATTTCTATGTTTACACGGTATCTTTGCTTCCGCTGACAAGCGGAGCGCAGGTTCTGGATCTTGGCTGCGGAACCGGTCTGGAACTGGAAGAATATATCCGTCTCAACCCGGATGCGGATGTCACAGGGATTGATTTGTCAGAAGCGATGCTGAAAGCATTGAAAGAAAAAATACCTGATCGGAAGATCCGTCTGATCCGGGGTTCGTATTTCGATGTGCCGTTCGGAGAAAAAGTATACGATGCTGCTGTTTCTATGGAATCGCTGCATCATTTTCCGGCTGAACAAAAAGAAGGGTTATACAGGAAACTGCACGGTGCACTGAAAGATCATGGCTGTTTTGTGCTGACAGATTATTTCGCTGAATCGGAAGAACTGGAAAAAGAATATTTTCAGAATCTGAAACAAATGAAAGGAGAACAGGGACTGTCCGAAGACGAGTTTTTTCATTATGATACACCGCTGACAGTTGACCATGAAGTTCGGGTTCTGCAGCGGGCTGGTTTTTCAGACGTCCGGATTCTGAAAAAATGGGGATCTACTTTTACATTGCTTGCAAGACGTTAGTTACAGGATGATTCCATACAACGGAGAATGAAATCCCGGACAGATTCAAAATCTTCTGCGGGAACACTGATTACGGGCTGCAGGAAACGTGTAACGAGAATGATCCGATGATTCCCGGGATCGGGTTCCACACGGCGGACATTACGGAAAAAAATCCGGCTAACTGCTGTTCCGACTGTTATTCGGATTTCCTCTTCTGTCATGCTGATGTGCATGCTCCTGCTGTGTTTGCTGTACAGGATGCATGTCGCGGTAACTAAAATGATCAAAAGAGCGAGTGCATATGAAAACAGTAAAACCGGAGCGGAGATGGGCCACTTTAAGAATAAGATATGAAGATAAACAACCGGAACTGTCAGAATGAGACTCAGGACGCCGGACCCAAAGGTCCGTTTAAATTCATATGCCTTGTAAGCATCGTTGACTTCACAGTCCCAGCAATAAACCCCATCACACAGTGTAACTGTCTTCGGATCCATAATTACCTCCGTTGATTTCTAAGATTCCTTCCACTATGAAAGACGATTCGATCAGAGAGAAGTTCCATAGGAAAACTAAAAACGGACGCCGGCGGTCATTTTTCGAATAAGCTGCTTTTTTGCTTGCACGGATGCGGGAAAAATGGTATTTTGTCAGCAGAGAGAAATAATTCATCATTTCAAACAACGGGGAAGAAACCGTAAAAGAATTTACCGACATGCGAAAAAGGAGGGAAATATATGGCGATCCTGGCTGCATATATGGTACCGCACCCGCCGATGATTGTTCCCCAGATCGGAAAGGACAGTGAAAAACAGATTACAAAGACTATCCGCGCGTATGAGACTGTGGCGGATGAGATTGCGGCGCTGAAGCCGGAAACAATCATCATTTCCAGTCCGCACAGTGTATTGTATGCGGACTACTTTCATATCTCGCCCGGAAAGAGTGCGGCGGGCGATTTCGGTCGCTTCGGCGCGTCTGAGGTAAGTTTCAGGGAAACGTATGACGCGGAGCTGAGGGAAAGGATCTGCCGCATCGCGAAGGAGAAGGATTTCCCGGCGGGAACGCTGGGAGAACGGGACAGGAATCTGGATCACGGGACAATGGTACCGCTGTACTTTATCGAGCAGAAGTATCAGGATTTTCAGCTGATCCGGATCGGACTGAGCGGACTATCCCTGGCGGATCATTATGCGTTCGGGCAGATTATCCGGCAGGCTGAGGAAGAGACGGGGAGGAAAACCGTCTATGTTGCCAGCGGGGACCTGAGCCACAAACTGCAGGAATACGGCCCGTACGGGTTTGCGGCGGAGGGTCCCGAATATGACCAGAGGATCATGGACGTCTGCTCCCGGGGCGCCTTCGGGGAGATGCTCGATTTTGAGGAAAGTTTCTGCGACAAGGCCGCTGAGTGCGGCCACCGCTCCTTTGTGATCATGGCCGGGACACTGGACGGGCTGGAAGTTCAGGCGAAGGAACTGAGCCATGAGGATGTGACTGGCGTGGGATACGGCATCTGTACATTCCGCCCCGGAAAAGCAAAGGAAGACAGAAGATTCCTGGAGCAATGGAGGAAGAAACAGGCGGAAGCGCTGCAGACCCGCAGGGAAAACGAGGACAGCTATGTGCGGCTGGCCAGGGAAACGATTGAAAAATATATTGCCCGGCGGGAGAAAAATACGGTTCCCGGCTGGGTACCTGCGGAGATGACGGAACGGAAGGCCGGCGTATTTGTGTCAATCCACAAAGAGGGACGGCTGAGAGGCTGTATCGGGACGATCCAGCCGGTTCGCCGGTCAGTTGCGGAGGAAATCATCTGCAATGCGGTCAGCGCGGCGACCGGTGACCCGCGCTTCGATCCGGTGCGCCCGGAAGAGCTGAACAGGCTGGAGATCAATGTGGACGTACTGAGTATGCCGGAGAGAATCAAAAGCAAGGACGAGCTGGATGTGAAACGGTATGGGGTGATCGTTTCCAGCGGGTCAAGAAGAGGGCTGCTGCTGCCGGATCTGGACGGGATTGACACGGTGGATGAGCAGATTGACATCGCCCGGAAAAAGGGCGGCATTTCACCCCGGGACAATATTACCCTGGAGCGGTTTGAGGTGATCCGGCATACCTGAGAAAGGAGAACCGCAGATGGTAACGTGCAAGGTCTGTTTCAGGCGGTGCAGTCCCGCCGAGGGAGAGCGGGGCGACTGCGGCGCGAGAATCAATCGCGGCGGCATTATCCGACCCGTGTATTACGGGCAGCTGTCCTCCCTGTCGCTTGATCCCATAGAGAAAAAACCCCTGATGCATTTCCACCCGGGGAGCATGATTCTTTCCGCGGGGAGCCTGGGGTGCAATCTGCATTGCCCGTTCTGCCAGAATTATGAGATCGCGCAGGCGGAGAACGGCAGATTCGGTGTCCGGACGGACGAGGCCGGTCCGGAGAAACTGGTGGGACTGGCGGAGTCCTGCCGGAGCCGGGGGAACATCGGGATTGCTTTTACATACAACGAGCCGCTTGTCGGATATGAGTATGTGCGCGATACGGCGAAACTGGCTCATGGGAAAGGGCTGAAGTGCGTGCTGGTGACAAACGGGACGGCCTCGCTGTCTGTGCTGGGGGAACTGGCACCGTATATCGACGCGATGAACATTGACCTGAAAGGATTCACGGACCGGTATTACCGGGAGGTGCTCAAAGGGAACCGGGGCATGGCTATGGACTTTATCCGGGAAGCGGTGAAACGGTGCCATGTGGAACTGACGACGCTGATTGTGCCCGGGGAAAATGACACGAGGGAGGAAATGCTGGAGCTCAGCGGATGGATTGCGGGCCTGCAGGACGTTTGCGGCGGAAAGACAGGCCGGGACATCCCTCTGCATGTTTCCAGGTTCTATCCCCGGTACAGGATGACGGACAGGGCGGCAACAGAGGTCCGGAAAGTATATGAACTTGCGGAGACGGCAAGGGAAAAGCTGAGTTATGTGTATACGGGAAATTGTTAAGGGGGCTTTCCGCTCGCCCCCTTAAACCCCTTCGGCGGGAAATAATACCAGGGGGCTTTTATTGGGAGACGCCGAACCAGGCCATTTCGGTGCAGTCATCCAGGGGAAAGACGAGGAGCGGATAGTCTCCGAGCATATACCAGCCGAAGAACTTGCCCCATTTGGCGGTCATCGTGTGGGGCGCATCCTTGTTGGTTTTACGGATAACGGAGACGGTGACGCCCCCGTCAGGCGGATAAGTATTCCGGTAGCCTTTTTCCCGGATGTAAGCGAGATAACGGTCATAATAGAAAGGGTTGCCGCCGCAGTGGATGACCAGCGGTTCATTCAGGAGTGAAGCGGCTTCCCCGGCATCGGCTTCTGTCCAGCCAAACTGGCGCAGGGTGCCAAGGTACATCATGACATGATAGGTGCCGTGGTGAACGCAGAACAGCTCCCCCGGGAGAAAGAGAGAGGCCCACTCTGACGGATCCCTTGATTTCAGGGCGGAAGATCCGATGCCCCGGGCCAGCATGGCGATGATGGACGGGTGCCGTTCCATATTGCTTTTTTCATAGACCAAGCGCGTCATGCCGACACAATCCAGACCGCAGAAATACATATGATCCGGACGGTAGTAATTGGTGATGGTCTGCGGATAATACCGGTTCAGATATTTATCCTCCGTGCGGCCGGCATAATAGTACGGTACCCCCAGCGGAAGGGAAGCGGTTATCAGGCTGTCGGCGGTATCATCATAATGCTCAATAAAGGGATTCTCCTCTTCGAGCATGGAAAGGGCGGCTTCATAGAACGGCCGGTCCTGAACACGGTCGAGGGGGAAAAGGGGGAGTTCGGAGGAAACGGAGAACGTCAGCTGCAGGGTTGCGGAATCCTCGAGGACCTGAAAACCGAATTCGTTCAGCTCATGCATGGGTGCCAGGGAGAGGGACTCCTGCGGGGATTCCATCCAGACGGAGAAGGGAATCGATATATCCCACATGTTGCAGCCTTCCAGTACCCGCTGGGGCGTGGAGAAGTAATAGCCGCAGAAGAGCGAGTACAGCAGGTTCGCGCCCTGGACTTCCGAGACCGTAAAGCGCAGGGTTGCGCCCTCCAGCCGGAACCCGGGTTCGTGAAAGAGCGCTTCGAGTGTCCATTCTGAGCCGTCGGTTGCCTGCACCCGGGTGTCCGGCGTCAGGGTAACGCGGAAATCCTCCTGATCGGAAATGCCGACAAAGCCGCCGCCCCGGCAGTTTACGACGACCGTATGCGGGCCGTCTGCCGCCGCGGTGCCGCACAGAAGCAGCAGCAAAAGCACGGCCAGCATCATGCCGGCTGTGTGCAGGAACAAGCTTTTTTTGCCGCGCTCCATGGGGAGACCTCCGCTTCTGTTTTCACGCCATTATAACAGGAAGAAAGGGGTCGCGCAATAAAGTGCGGGGTTTTCAAGACAGAAGGTTTACGTTATAATTTGTCAGGCGGCGCGGATTGATACCGGCCGATCACTGAGGAACCGAAAGAGAAAAGACATGAAGTTGCTGACCTGTGTGGTGCCCTGCTATAATTCGGCTGCCTATATGGAACGGGCAGTTGATTCCCTGCTTGCGGGCGGGGAAGAGATGGACGTGCTGATTGTGGACGACGGTTCCACCGATGAGACCGGAGCGATCGCGGACCGTATGGCTGAAGCGTATCCCGCAATCGTCCGGGTGCATCATCAGCTCAACGGCGGCCACGGTTCCGCGATTAACTACGGGATTGCCAACGCGGAGGGAATCTATTTCAAAGTGGTCGATTCCGATGACCGGCTGGTAAAGGAGAATGTGCCGGGCCTGATGGATGTACTGCGGCAGCATGCGGACGCGGAGAACCGGGTGGATATGATCTTTCACGATTATGTCTACGACAAGCCGGAGAAGGAGAACTCCTTCATGATCACCTATACGGGCAAACTGAAACCGGATACGGCCGCGACATGGGACCGGTGCAGACCTTTTCATATGTGGAACCAGTTTATGATTCACAGCCTGATTTACCGGACGCAGTTCCTGAGGGATATCCGCCTGCAGCTGCCGGAGCATACCTACTACGAGGATAACCTGTACATTTACCGGCCTCTGGTATATACCGAACGCATCATGTATCACCACGCGCCGGCCTACGGCTATTTTGTGGGCCGGAACGATCAGTCCATCAATGAAGAAAATCTCCTGAAACGGCTGGATCAGATGACCGAAATCACCAAAAAGCAGATTACATCCTATACACTGGAGGAACTGAACAGCGTTTCCCCGAAACTGAAGAAGTATATGATCAATAATGCCTGCGGGCAGCTGTTTACCAACTGCGCGCTGCATTTTATTGAAGATTCGGAACGCAGCCACAGAATGAACCGGGAGCTTTGGCAGGCAATTGAAGATTTTGATCCGGCGCTTTACAGGCGCCTGAGGCGGAATCCTCTGGGAAGAGTGTCGTGTCTGCCCGGGCGCGCGGGCGAGCGTTTTCTGGTATTCATTTACCGGTTTGGCAGGAAACTGATTCGGTTTTAATCAAACTTGCATGGAGGCTGAATATTGAAGAAGATTCTCAGACTGATCCTGGCGGCGGCATGCCTGCTGCTGTTTTCAGTGACAGCCGCACAGGCGGCGGAAAAGGTTCTTACGGCAGCGTGCCCCGCCTCGGGGCAGGGGCAGGTCATCTGGCAGCAGAACAAGGCCGGACGGTATCTTTGCCTGCCGGGCGGCTGGGATGCTTCGGCCATCAGCCTTTCCGCAGCCGGCATGGACTGCATTTACATCGGCGAGGAACAGCAGGAGATACGCCTCAACGAACCGGCTGATCTGCGGCCGTATCTCGGAATCCGGGTACCGGTCAGGGGCGGCGACGGCAAGGGAATGGGCGACCTGCTGATCATGCAGGGGTCACCGGTCACATCATTGCTGTTTCAGATCGACGACAAGGGATTCCGCGCCATCAACGGCAGCCAGGACAGGAGCATTACTGCGGGAACGGTGATTGCTGTGGAGGGCGACGGGACCGAATCCTGCAACGGTCAGCTTCGCCTGATGAGGACGCGGGGAAAAAATTCCTTTACCTACAACAAGAAATCCTATGAGTTCAAGCTGGAAGAAAAGGCGCCGCTGGGCGGAATGCCCAAAGACCGGACCTGGCTGCTGCTGGCGAATTACGCAGATGTGAGCATGCTCCGCAACCAGATCACGCTGGATCTGTGCAGGGAAATCGGCCTGCCGTACAGTGTGCGGTGCACACCGGCGGATGTATGGGTCAACGGGCAGTATCAGGGGCTGTATCTGCTGACGGAGAAGATTCAGATTAAGAAACACAGGGTCAATATCACTAATCTGGAAGATGCGATGAAGGAAGTGAACTCCGAACCGCTGGACAGCTTTAAATCGAGCACAATCAAGGACGGACCGCTTCCCTTCATGAGAGGATATGAGATTCCCAACGACCCGGAGGATATTACCGGCGGATACCTGGTGACAATTGAAAAACCGTACAGGATGGGTAAGTTCGGCTATCCGGGGGTCGGGACGATTCAGAATATCTATTTCCGTGTCAAGGAACCGACCAATCCGTCTTTGGCAGAAATACGGTATCTGGCGGAGCGGATCGGCGGAATGCATGATGCGGTTTTCGCGGAGGACGGCCTGGATCCGGCGACCGGAAAGCATTATTCCGAGTTTCTGGACGTGAATTCTTTCGCGCTGAAATTCCTGGTGGATGATGTGAGCAAGAACTATGATGCGGCGGCCGGAAGTCAGTATATGTTCAAGGATTCGGACAAGGCAGATCCGCTGTTTTATGCGGGACCGGCATGGGATTACGATATCTCGTACGGAAACGCATGGCGTTATACCACTGCGGAAACGGATTACTATGCTATGAAGCCCGAAGCAAAATACTTCTATGCCCAGTTGGGGAAACACGGGGATTTCAGGGAACTGCTGAAGGAAAAATGGCGCGACGTCGTTCGCCCGGCGATGGCCGTTCTCATCGGGGAGCGGGAAGCGGCGCCGGACGGGATCCTGAAATCTTTCGATGAATATGTGGCGGCGATCTCACAGTCCGCCGCCATGAATGAGGTGCGGAGGAATAAGGGAACCCCCCTGACCAAGGACGCGGGGACAGACTTTAAGAGCGGAACGGAATACCTGGGCCCGTGGCTTGTGCGGAGGACCCATTATCTGGATCAGACCTATGCGATGACTGAAGGCGGGGATGCCGCGCAGGCAGAAAACGCGGAAGGGACGGAATCAAACAGGCAGGAAGGAGAACAATAACAGGTATGGAAGCTCATCAGGAAGTGACGCTGACGTCAAAGGACGGATATGAGCTGGCGCTGCGGGTCTACGATACGGCGGACCCGAAGGCCGTGGTGAAAGTTATTCACGGAATGGAGGAACACCAGGGGCGGTATCAGGCCTTTGCGGAGTATCTGCAGGCGGACGGATACGCGGTGGTGACGGCGGACCTGCGCGGACACGGAAAGACAGCGCTGACGCTGAGCCACATCGCGGGAAAGGATGGCCACCTGCTTCTGCTGGAGGATGAAGAGGTCATCCTGAACTTTATCCATGAACGGTGGCCTGGGGTGCCGGTGGATCTGTTTGCACATTCCATGGGAACCATCATTGCCAGGGCTTTTCTGCAGACTCAAAGCCGGGAATACCACAGGGTGGCGCTTTCCGGCTATCCGAATCCGAACAGCGCCGCCGGCGCGGGCATCCTGCTCACGGACATACTCTCGGCCTTCAAGGGCGGAAAGAAGAAATCCGGGATGGTCGACAACATGGTGCTCGGGCCGTTTTCGAAGGCGGTTCCGAACGCGAAAAGCCCGCTGGAATGGTTGTCCCGTAATCCTGAGAACGTAAAGCGTTATGCGGAGGACCCTCTGTGCGGCGAACCTTTCACGCTGGGAAGCTACAATGCACTGTTTCATCTGATCAAAATGATGGACACACCGGCACATTATAAAGAAGTCTGGAAGCTGCTGCCGATCCTGCTGATTTCCGGAAAGGATGATCCCTGTACCGGCGGAGAGAAGGGCAGGGAGGATTCCCTGAAACGGCTGAAAGAAGCCGGCTTCAGGGAAATCCGCGTGAAAACGATTGACGGGATGAGACATGAGATTCTGAATGAAACGGAAAATCAGAAGGTTTTCCGGATCATTCTTGACTTTTTCAATGAGATAGAGTAAAGGGCATGAATTCATTTTATTGCATTGCTTAGAAATTGTGATTGTTATTGCGAAGAGAGAATGATTGTGGTAGCATGAAAAAGCAGCCGCCGGACGCGGCCGAGAAGGAGAGAAAAAAATGGGCAAAAAGCTGGAAGAGTATGTTGTGACCATTCCCGATTTTCCGGAACCCGGGATTATGTTCCGGGACATCACATCGGTCATTCAGAACCCGGACGGGCTGAAACTGGCGATTGACGGACTGGTTGATCTGCTGAAGGATACGGAATACGATCTGGTTGTCGGGCCGGAGTCCCGCGGGTTTATTTTCGGCGTGCCGGTGGCTTATCTGACAGGCAAGGGCTTTGTTCCTGTACGGAAGAAAGGAAAGCTTCCCCGGGAGACCATCAGCCAGGAATATGCCCTGGAATACGGTACGGCGGAGATTGAGATCCACACGGATGCTGTCAGCCCCGGACAGAAGGTGGTCATTGTGGATGACCTGATGGCGACCGGAGGCAGCGCGCAGGCTGCCGCGAAACTGGTGGAAAAGCTGGGCGGCCAGGTGGTAAAAATGATCTTTGTCATGGAACTGGCAGGGCTTGAGGGCCGGAAGAAACTGAAGGACTATGACGTGGATTCGCTGATTGTTTATGAAGGAAAATAAGCAAGAGGGAAATCCCCTTGGACAGATCATAGAAAACACCGGAGAGCGGGATTGGATGCTCTCCGGTGTTCCGTTTTTGGGCTCTCAGTGGCCGGCATCGAAAGAGATGGATCTCATGATCCGATCGGCTGTATCGATGCAGGAACTGTCTCCAGCCGGGTAATAGAAGTAAAGGGTGACGTTGTTACCGCGATCCATCCAGCTGTACATCAGGTAAGCGGTGCCGCCTTCGACTCCGGTGGCATAGAGCATGTTCATCCCGTTCCAGTTTGTCGTTCCGGAGTCTGTTTCGGAACCGGTCAGCACCTGGAACAGATCTGAGCCGGCAACCTCCCCGAGATAGGTGGCATAGGCCAGAACCGTCATTTTCTGGCCCTTCCAGTAAAAACAGAGATCCGGTTCCTCGGCCGAGAGCGGCTGCTCCGAAAAATGATCCGGCAGGCTGACCGAAAAACCGCCGACAGGGCAGGAAACAGTCTGCGCCAGCGCAGAACAGCAAAGCAGACACAACAAGACCGAAAGCATTAACGCGGCCGTAATGCGTCTCATGCGGAAGCCCCCCTTACAGAAGTTTTCAATTGAATCAACGATATACAGGAGTGATTTCCTGCATCTTTGCGGGAAAATCATACCATAAACCGGTTGAAAACAAAAGCTTTTTTATACGGAACAGCATAAAAGCAGAAAAAATATAAAATCTGAATATATACATTGACAGACGATGTAAATGAGGTTATGATGTATATCGAAAGGAGAGAGAACGATGACGATATCAGCGGATCTGCTTCGGGGATACACAGATACGCTCATCATGCGGCAGCTTGCCGCGGCGGACGGGTATGGATACGGCATCAGCCGGACGCTGGCGGAGAAAAGCGGCGGCATGATCCGGCTGAAGGAAGCCACACTGTATACGGCCTTCCGAAGGATGGAAGAAAACGGATATATCCGGTCTTACTGGGGAGATGAGGATACCGGAGCCCGGCGGCGCTATTACAGCCTGACTGAGCCGGGGAAAAGCAAACTGGAAGAAGATACTTTGGCCTGGGTTGAGACGAAGAAAGTGATGGATATCTTATTGGAAGTTTGAGGAGGATACAGAAATGAACCAGACGGTGAAACGGATCGTGGATCTTTTGTTTGAAGATACGGTCGAAAATGAAGAAACCAGGGCGCTCCATGAGGAGTTGATGAATAACTGCCAGGAACATTACGAAGACCTGATTCAGCGCGGCCTGACGGAAGATGAAGCAACCGGAGAGGTTGTGGACAGCCTGAAGGGCATGAAAGACGTTATTGACCAGTATCCGAAAAAGAACAGCTGGACGCAGTACGAGGCGGGCGGAAACGCCGACGGAAACCATACGCCTGACGGGAGCGGCGAATCAAAAGCCGAACTTCCTGCCGGAATAAACCGGACCTTTACAGGGGTCGCCTGTCTGCTGGCGGAGACCACGGACCAGGAAATCTGCGTGAGCCCGTCCGGGGACGGAGCAATCCATGTTTTCTGCAAGGATCCGGAAGGGGCAACCCTTGAGCAGGACGGAAACCGGCTGGTGATCAAAGGCGCGAAGAAACGGGACAAGTTTGCGGCTCCTTTTGCCATGGAGAATGGGGAAGAGGTCACCCTCTCCGGTCTCCTGAATATGGTCGGGAAAGCGATCCGGAACGTGGCGGTTTCCTTTGCGAACGGCGCGCCGATCCAGATTGCGGTGCCGGATGAAGGAATGGAAACGATCGAGCTGAACAGCCGCAGCGGAGATATCAACTGCTCCTGTGCCTTTGCCCGGAACATGACGGTGCGGTCAACCAGCGGGGATGTCAGCCTGCATCCCGAGACGGAGAAGACCGCGATGAAACTGCTGGTGAGTACGGTCAGCGGAGAGGCAGAGGTGGACGGATCCGCGATGACTGCGGAAGCAAGCAGCATGAGCGGCGATGTGACGGTGGACGGTGTGTTTGAAACCCTGCAGGTAAAAAGCACCAGCGGTGATGCAAAGTTCACAGGTTCCGTGGCTGACCTGACGGCGTCCTCCGTCAGCGGTGACGCGGAAATTACGATTGAAAACATCTCTCTGAAGCGGATCAATGCCCACTCCACCAGCGGTGATGTGGAAATATCCCTGCCTGCCGGACTGACGGGCATTCACGCGGAATGCTCCACGGTCAGCGGCGAAGTGCTCTCGCGGGTTTCCGAAGCGGGGATCGACGCGCCGGTTCAGATCCGCGCGAAGAGCGTCAGCGGCGATGTGAAAGTAGGATAATGATCTTTTGAGTTGAGTGAAAAGAACAAAAATAAAATAGCTTTCAAAAGGAATACCTGCTATAATAGTATGAAGGTATTCCTTTTTTGAACGGGGAAAGACCGGGACCGGCCGGAGAGGGGTATTGGATGGGAAGACAGAATCGGATGAAGCGTCTCGCCGTATTTCTTCTGACAGCGGCGCTCCTGTGCGTATGGATGGGCATGACGGCTGCGGAAGATGCTGATCAGATCTATGTTGAAAACGAATGGAATTATGTTGACGGCTCCATGGACGTCCGCCACGGCATTCCGGACAACGCCACGGGCGTACTGGACCGGATCCGCCGGAAGGGCGTACTTCGGGTCGCAACGGAGCCGTATTTCGCTCCGCAGGAGTTTATTGACCCTGAAAAGACAGGGCAGGATCAGTACGCCGGCGCTGACATGAAACTGGCACGCCTGATTGCCGAACGGATGAGCGTGGAGCTGGAGATCATCCCGATGGAGTTTACGCAGGTGCTGCCGGCGCTGGCAGAGGACCAGTGTGACCTGACGATTTCGGCCCTGTCCTACACGCCGGCCCGCGCCACTTCCTACACCCTGTCCAAGGGGTACTATTTCACGGACAGCGTTGCCAGTACGGGATTCATCATCCGGGAAGAAGATAAAGATAAGATTGCTTCACTGGAGGACCTGGCGGACAAGACGCTAATCGCGCAGAGCAGTTCGCTGCAGGAAGCGCTGGCAGCGGCCCACGTGCGCAGTTATAAGGAATTCCGCAGGCTTTCCACGGTGCAGACGGTGTTTGAGACGGTACGGCAGGGAAAAGCGGATGCCGGCGTCGTGGATCTTGAGACGGCTGAAAACTATATTACGAACAATCCCGGGTGCGGGCTGTGTATCGCGGAGAACATGTTCTTCACGCTGGACGAAGCGTACCAGGGGGACAGAATTGCCGCGAAGAAGAACGAAGAGATGCTGCTTTACTTTGTAAACGGTGTGATTGACGAGGTGCTGGAGGACGGTACCTATCTGAAATGGTACGAGGAAGCCGGGGAACGGGCAGCAGAACTGGGGCTGTAAGCAAAGCAGCAAAAGCGTACCGGATCTGAAGGGGGAACACGCGTGAAGAGGATCAAAGGCAGCCTGGCAGGCTATGCCCTGCTGGTGCTGGCATGTCTGGCAGTCAACTGGGGAGGGGATCAGATTGTCTCCCGGCTGAACTGGCCGGTCTGGCTGGATTCAATCGGTACGGTGGTGTGTGCTTATGTCGCAGGGCCGTTCTGCGGTGCAGTGGTCGGCATTACGACAAACCTGCTCGCTCATATCCTGTACGGGATTCCGTGGTTCTATGCAATCGTCAGCGTGATCATCGCGATCATCGTCGGCTTCGCCGCCCGGAAGCGGATGCTGAACCATCTGCTGGGCACGCTGAGCGTCGGTGTGGTCCTGGCGGCATCCACGTCGCTGGCCGCTTTTGTCCTTAACTCGATCCTCAACAACGGCAGTACGGGCAGCGCCTGGGGCGACGCGGTGAAGGGTTTCCTGATGGAGCGGGGGCTGAGCGCCTGGCTGAGCCTGTTCCTCGGCGAGCTGTATATGGAACTGGCGGACAAACTGCTGATCCTGCTGGTGCTGTATCTGATTACGAGATTGATCCTCGGTATCTATTTCAAAACGCATCCCGAAAAACTGGCGCAGATGCTGGCGGAGCAGGAAGCGGCAAAGCGCGTGACAGCAGTCCTGCTGGCAGTCGGAATCGGACTGGCCGCTTTTGCGGTGCCCGCGACCTGGGCAAAGGGCGAAGGCATGACGCCCGAGGTTAACTATAATGACTATGTGCAGACGATCTATTCCAGCCAGAACGGTCTTCCCTGCGGCGAGGCGAACGACATCGCCATCACCGGGGACGGAATCATGTGGATCGGCACCTACGCGGGCCTGTACCGTTACAACGGACGGGAGTTCCGCTGGATGGACGGGTTTGACTCCGTGCGCAACGTCAACTGCCTGTACGTGGATGAGGAAGGACGCCTGTGGATCGGCACAAACGACAACGGCCTGTCCATCGTGATCAACGAGCAGGTGGTCAACGTTATCGACCAGAGCCAGGGGCTGCCGGCGAACTCGGTCAAGTCCATTATCAAAAGCTCGGACGGCTACTACTATATCGGAACGACGGGCAGCATGCAGATCCTGACGCTGAACAACGGCCTGAGAAAACTGAACACGATTGCCGAAGCATCCTACGTCGACCATTCGGCGGCGGATGACAGCGGAAATGTGGCGGCTGTGAACAACAGCGGCGTGCTGTTCCTGATGCAGCAGGGGCAGATTGTTTCTTCCCGGCAGCTGCCGGAGAGTCAGGCCGTCTTCAAGAGCTGCGCGTTCACCCCGGACGGATACCTGCTGGCGGCTACGACGGAGAACGAGATCTACAAATTCGATATCAGCAGGGGCTGGTTCGAGCTGCTGAGGGTATACCAATGCCCGGAACTCAAGAGCATCAAGAACCTGCAGTATATTGAGAACGGCGAGCTGTTTGTCTGTGCGGACAACGGTATCGGCCATATCGACAGCGAAGGAACCTTTGAAAAAATCAACACCAACGACTTTAACAACTCCATCGACAACATGCTGATGGACTATCAGGGCAACCTTTGGTTCACTTCTTCCCGGCTGGGCCTGCTGCGCCTGGCACCGTCGGACTTCCGGGACATCTACAGCACGGCCGGCATGGACAACCGGGTAACCAATACTGTCGTCCAGTGGCAGGGCACCTATTACATCGGCACGGACAAGGGCATGGACGCGGTGGACCTGAAGGGAAAAAACCAGGTTGTCAACGAGCTGACGGAACGCTTCAGCGGCATCCGGATCCGCTGCATGCTGGTGGACAGTGAAAACCACCTGTGGATCTGCACCTACGGCAGCGGCCTGGTGGAGATCGACCCGGACGGGACGGAACACGTATACAACAAGGACAACGGCGCCTTCGGTAACCGCGCAAGGGTGGTCACCCAGCTGCGGGACGGGACGATCCTGGCGGCGGGCGACACCGGGCTGAGCTTTATCCGGGATCATCAGATCCAGGATACGATCGTGTATGCCGAAGGGCGGATCAGCAGCATGGTGCTGACGATCACGGAACTGCCGGACGGCAGGATCCTGGCGGGTACCGACGGGAACGGCATTGCCATCATTGAGAACCGGGAAGTAACCCGGATGCTGACCCGGCTGAACGGGCTCAGCAGCGAGGTGATTCTGCGGACGGTGCTGGATGCCAAAACCGGCGGTGTCTTCGTGGTTACGAGCAACGGTCTGTGCTACATGAACACGGACAACACGATCCGGCAGCTGGACAACTTCCCTTATTTCAATAACTACGACGTATGGATCAAGGGGACGGATACCCTGTTTGTCCTTTCCAGTGCCGGAATCTATATTGTGGACCGGAACGAACTGCTCAGCGGGCGCGACAACATCAACTATGAACTGCTGGATACCCGGCGGGGCCTGAACAGCAGCCTGACCGCGAACGCCTGGACATGGTTCAACGACGAGACGGGCGAACTGTACCTTCCCTGCGATACGGGTGTGTTTGTGATCAACACCAACAGCTTCTCCTCCGGGACGACGGTCTACCGTATGAGCGTTCCCACGGTCAGACTGGACGGTACAACCCTGCGGGTGGACAGACACACGACGCTGAAGATTCCCCGTGGAGTCAGCCGCGTGGAGCTTTACCCCGAAGTCATCAACTACACGATCCAGGATCCCTATGTAGGATATAAGATGGACGGTTTCGACAGCGACTGGACGATTGTGCCGCAGGCTTCCCTGAACTCCATCGTCTATACCAATCTGCCGACCGGAGACTATACCTTCCATCTGGCGGTGTTTGATAACAACCAGGAAAACATTATTGCTGAGCGGAGCTACAGCCTGTCGAAGGCGAAGGAGATGTACGACAACAACTGGTTCATCTTCTATATGCTGCTGGTGCCGGTTTTTGCCATTGTCTGGGTTGCCTGGCTGCTGATCGTCCGGCATGAGAACAAGATGAAGGCTGAACTGGCCCAGGCGAACAAACTGGTCGAGATGGGCAAGCAGACGGTCATCGCCATTGCCCGCACGGTCGATGCCAAGGATCAGCGCACAGCCGACCACAGCAAACGCGTGGCGATTTATTCCGCCCAGATCGCGAAAGAATACGGCATGGACGAAAAACAATGCCAGGATATCGAATGGGCCGCGCAAATGCATGACATCGGCAAGATCGGCATTCCGGACGCGATTCTGAACAAACCTGCCCGCCTGACGGATGAAGAATACGCCGTGATGAAGTCCCACACCACTCGGGGCGCCGAAATCCTGAAGGATTTCACCCTGCTGGACAACGTCATCGAGGGCGCGGAGTTCCACCACGAGCGGTATGACGGACGCGGATACCCCAAAGGCCTGTCCGGGGAGGATATCCCGCTGTATGCCCGGATTATCGGTGTAGCGGACGCCTTTGACGCGATGACGGCCAACCGGATTTACCGCAAGCAGATGGACTTCAGCTATGTGCTGGGCGAGATGGAGAAAGGCCGCGGGACGCAGTTTGATCCCCAGTTTGTGGATATCCTGCTGAAACTGATCCGGGACGGTACGATCAACCTGAACCAGATCTATCATGTTTCCAAGGAAGAGAGCGATCAGGCGGAAACCGAGGCGGCGGAACGGGCAGCTGATGTCAAAAAGGAAGCGGAAAACACCCTGAGCTCCGGCAGCGTCTCTGACCGGAAGGATCCGGAGCAAGGAGGAAAAGCATGAAAATCAAACGCTTTTTCGTCACTGTGATCGTATGTGCCGTTGTGCTGATCGCGGCAGCGCTGCTGACCGGATTCTGGAATGACAGACCGAACAATGGGATCCTGAAGGTCGGCTTTGTGTATTCCGAGGATGAAAGCACGCCCTACACAGCCAACTTTGTTATGGCTCAGCGGGCACTTCAGACGGAATATGCCGGGAAAATCGAGGTTATGTTCAAGAGCAACATCCTCGCGCGGGAGTCGGAGCAGCCCATGCGGGACCTGATTCGCAGCGGGTGCCGGATCCTGTTTATCAACATGGATACGGATATCCCGATCACCCTGGCCAGGGAGTTCCCGGAAGTTACGTTCTGCCAGGCTTCCATGCCGAACATCAGCATTGAAGGCGCACCGGACAACTATCATACTTTCAACGGGGAAATCTATCAGGCCCGCTATGTCAGCGGCGTTGTGGCCGGTATGAAACTGCGGCAACTGCTGGACAGCGGAGCTGTGCTCGCGAAGGATGCTTATGTCGGCTATGTGGCTGCGAACTCCACAGCCGAGGTTATTTCCGGCTATACGGCGTTTATTCTGGGCGTCCGCAGCGTGGCACCGGAGGCTGTTATGCGGGTCCGGTATACCGGAAGCTGGAGCAACTATAATGAAGAAAAGAAGCAGGCCAAAGAACTGATTGATGAAGGCTGTGTGATCATCTCACAGCATGTCAATACGATGGCACCGGCGGTGGCCTGTGAAGAAGCGGCTGCGGCAGGGCGAAGAGTTTATCACGTAGGTTACCATCAGAGCATGATGGATGTGGCGCCTTCTTCCGCCCTGGTCAGCATCCGGACAAACTGGGCTCCCTATATCATCCAGGCGGTACAGGCCGTGATGGATAACCGGAAGATTGAGGAAGCCGTTGAGGGAAATGTTCACGGAAATGACATGAGTGCCGGCTTCAGTGCGGGCTGGGTGGAATTGCTGGAAATGAACCGGTTTGTGGTTGCAGAAGGAACCGCGGAAAAGGTCGAAAAGGCCATCGACGGGCTGAAAAAGGGAAGAGTCAGGGTTTTCTACGGCAATTATATCGGCGTCAACCCGATGAATCCGACGGACACGATCGACCTGAATACGGAATATATCGAGAATCAGTATTCCTCCAGACCTTCCTTCAATTATATTCTGAAGGACTGCGTGATTATCGAGAATTGATTTCCGGATATTTTTCAGAAGGCGCTCTCCGGCGAGCCGCCTTCTTTTTGCATGGAAATGTTTCGAAATGAAACAAATAATAAATAAAATGTTGACATATGAAACATATTGTGCTACAATCCGAGTATCACAGGGAAAGGGCGATGAGGAATGAAGCAGGATTTCAGCTCAGTGATCCGCACCCGCAGGAACGCGCTGGGGCTGAACCAGGCCCGCCTGGCGGAGGAGGCCGGCGTCAGCCGGAATGCTGTCGCCGGATGGGAAACCGGGCATTCCAGGCCCGATCTCGGTACGGTTCCTTCCCTTTGCAAAGCGCTGGGGATTTCCATTGAAGCTTTCTTCGGGGAAGAGGCAGACCGAAGCGAAGAGGACCGACGGCTGCTGAAGTTTTTCGGCATGCTGGATCAGCGGGACAGGGAAGCGATCCTGTGGCAGATTGAGGCACTGGCTGAAGGGCGGAAAAGGCAGACTGCGGAAGAGAGACCCCAGGCGAAAAAGACGGCCGGCAGAATCAGGCAGGCAGATGAGTTTACGGTTCCCCGCTTTGTTACCGTTTATGCCAGCGATCTCGGGGCCGCGGCCGGGTTCGGGGCCGCGCTTGATGAGGCACAAGGGGAAGAGATCCACCTTCTGGCTGATGATGAGACGGAGCGGGCAGATGAGGTGATTACCGTTTCCGGACGCAGCATGGAGCCGACATTCATGGATGGAGACCGGGTGCTCGTCGAGCATACGGACCGCCTGCGCCCCGGGGAGATCGGCATCTTCCTGGTGGACAACGAAGGCTACATCAAGGAATACAGGGCGGACGGGCTGCATTCCCACAATCCGGATTACGGTATGATTCCTCTGAGCGGAGAAGAGACCGTCCGCTGCGTTGGCAGAGTGATCGGTAAACTGAAGGAAGAACAGATCCCGAATGAAGAGCAGCTCGACATGATCGAAGAGGCCGTAAGGTTCGAAGAGGGGAGAAAATGAAGATGAAAACAAAAACTGTCAGAAAGATCAATCAGGCGCTTCAGTTTGTTGCAGCGGGAGAATATGAGAAACCGGAGATCCGCCCGTGGCAGTATGTGCAGATGGAATATGAACGGGTGGGGATGATGCCTCCGATGACGGCCCCTGCCTTTGACAGCCTGGAGGACGCGCAGATCTGGATGTGCCTGGACGCGGAGTACAATACCCGCCTTCGGGAGCGTACCTGGCTCAAGGCGGTTTAAGCCTGAATATATTCTATTTGTTTGAGACCGGCTTCGGCCGGTTTTTTGATTGACGTACGGATTTGTGCTTGATAAAATGAAAAAGAAGTTCCATATCCTATCAGCGGAGGACGAAAATCATGTTAAGAAAAACCAAGATTATCTGTACGATCGGACCGGCCTGCGAAAACGAAGAAACCCTGACAGCCATGTGCCAGGCCGGAATGAACGTTGCCCGGCTGAATTTCTCCCACGGGACCCATGAAGAACATCTGAAACGGATTGAGCTGATCCGTTCCGTCCGGGAGAAACTGAATCTTCCGATTGCGATTATGCTGGACACCAAGGGGCCGGAATACCGGATCAAAACCTTTCAGAACGGGTCAGTGACACTGAAGGACGGGGATCGCTTTACCCTCACCACAGAGGATATCCAGGGCGATGAAACCCGGGTGGCGGTTACCTATGCGAAACTGACGGAAGAGCTGTCTGCCGGGGATACGGTGCTGATCAACAACGGGCTGGTAATCCTGAAGGTTGAAGAGATCAGGGGGAATGACGTGATCTGCCGGGTGCAGAACGGCGGTGTTCTGTCTGACCGGAAGAGCATGAATTTCCCGGGAAAGGTGCTGAAACAGGATTTCCTGTCCGAGCAGGATAAGAATGATCTTCTCTTCGGGATTGAGCATGAAGTGGACTTTGTGGCAGCATCTTTTGTTTCGTGCCGGGCGGATGTCCAGGCGATGCGGGATCTGCTGAATGAGAACGGCGGCAAAGACATCGATATCATCGCGAAAATTGAAAACCGGAGCGGCGTCGATCAGATAGAGGAGATCTGTGAGGTGGCGGACGGCATCATGGTTGCCAGGGGAGACCTGGGTGTGGAAATTCCATTTATGGAAGTGCCGGCGATGCAGAAATACCTGATCAGCAAATGCCGGATGCTTGGAAAGCGCGTGATTACCGCAACGGAGATGCTGGAGAGCATGATCCAGAATCCGCGGCCAACCCGCGCGGAAATCTCCGATGTGGCCAATGCTGTGTATGACGGATCGTCTGCGATCATGCTCAGCGGCGAGACCGCAGCGGGAAAATTCCCGGTGCTGGCAGTGCAGACGATGGCGGATACTGCAAAGTTCACGGAGGCCGGAATCGATTACGCGGAAAATTTCCGGACGATGGAGTTCAAGATCCGAAGCAATCTGGACGCGGTTTCCCATGCGACATGCTCCATGGCGGTGGATGTGGATGCGAAGGCAATCGTGGTCAATTCCATTTCCGGCAGGACGGCGCGGATGGTATCCCGTTTCCGCTGCCCGGTGAGCATCATCGGGACAACGGTCAACGAGCGGGCGTGGCGAAAGCTGAACCTGTCGTGGGGTGTGACGCCGGTGCTGTCGGAGAATTATACCTCCATAGACGTCATGTTCTGGCAGGATCTGAAGGTGGCACAGCAGCTCTTTGAACTGAAAAAGGGGGACAATGTTGTAATGACCGGCGGCCAGATCAACGGGGAACCGGGCAACACGAATACGATAAAAGTGGAAACCATTAAATGATGAAGATATCAAGGCAGATGAAACGGGGCGCGGCTCATAGGAACCGCGCCCCGATCATTTGGATCATATTATTTTCTGTAACCGGTCAGATTTATTTCAGATACTGCTGCATCACGAAACCGGTTTTTCCGCCGTATTCGACTTCAGCCCAGCCGCCGGTAACACCCAGGACCATAACGGTTGTGCCGACTTCAAGACGGCCGTTATTACCCATGCCGTTCACGTTGGAAGTGCTCTTGTCGGGTTTGTAATGTACGTTCACGGCCTTGCCGTTCGGGCTGGTGATGACAGCGGAATAGGGCTGGAACTTCGCCTGGGTCGCCGGCGAAGACGGTTCCGTTGTTACTTCTGGCGCGTCGCCGGGCTTCGAAAGGTTCAGGAATTTGTTTTCAACATAACCAGTCTTTCCGTTGTAGGAGATCTTATCCCACTTGGAACCATGGCTGAGCACGGTTACGGCCGCTCCGTAAGGAACCTTAAAGATCACGGAGTAGTTGCCCGCTCCTTTACGCACGTTAAGCGCTTTCCTGTTGCCGGTGACCACGTAAGCGGTATAATTGGCGGCGGGAGCAGGATTGACATCGGGAACATTCGTCGGCGCAGGCGCGCTTGTGCTGATGAACTTGGTCATCATATAACCGGTGTTGCCGCCGACCTGAATCTTGTCCCAGGTGCTGCCGTGCTCGAGCACCTTGACCTGGGTGCCGGTGGAGTAGGAAGCGATGATCGGTGCGTTGCTGCTTGCGCTGGAACGGAGATTAACCTTCCGGTATCCGGCATTAAGCACCCAGGCATCATAACCGCCGCCGGTGACCGCATTACTTTTGGAAGCATTGCCGGAGGCAGTGACCTTTTTTCTGCTCAGAAGATCGTTGACCACGTATCCGTTGCCCAGATCTCCTGCGTTGACGTAGGAATATTTGCTTCCCCAGGAGAGAACGCTGACCTTTCTGCCCCTGGCAAGACTTGCCAGGGCAGCGAAATCACCGCCGGGGCCGGAGCGCAGGGCAGTATTATCATTGGTGATCCATCCGCTGCCTGAAGTGGCCTTTTTAATATATTTCGTCTGAACGTAACCCTCTTTGCCGGTGGTAAACTTCACGTAGGACCATCCGTCAGAAGTTGACTGCACGGTCAACACGAAATCAAGGCGATAGCTGGCAAGGACCTGTGCGCTTTCACTGGGCATCATGCGGACCTTCAGTGAGCTTGTGTTGACCCGATACCGGGTTGCAGCGGAAGCTACTCCTGCCGGAATCAGCAGTACAAGGATCAGCAGCAGGGCAAGCAAACGTTTTTTCATCAGGGTTCCCTCCATTTTAATAAAATGCCAAAAACACGATCAGCGCGAAACAGCCCGGGTCCTCTGCCAGGGCGATTCGTGACCACCATGATTATATACAAGTTTTTTCAAAAAGAAAACCCTTTTTTAAAGTTTTTTTACAATTGTATTTACATAATTCAATAGAATAGTAATTATTTCGAAGAAAGACCACAAGATATGGTGTTACAGGAGTCTTGACTTTATTACGGTAAAGTGATAACATGATAAAGCTTCATCCGTGAGGCTCATTTTGAATCGGATTACGGAGGAAAAAAGGATGCAGATTGATGACAGTGTCATGACCAGACAGGAGAGGATCAGCTTTATGCTGCGCTCACTGTATTCCGGGCACGGATATGAGCGTTACCGTATGAGCAAGTTTGAGGAATACGACCTGTACAGCCGGAACAAGGATTTCCTGTTTTCGGATGGAGTCATTACCTTTACGGATACCACCGGGCGGCTGATGGCGCTGAAACCTGACGTGACCCTTTCGATCGTTAAAAACCGGAAAGACACTCCCGGTACATTGCAAAAGCTGTATTACCATGAGAACGTTTACCGCGTGTCCGCGGCAGCAGACGGATTCCGGGAACAGACGCAGGTCGGGCTGGAGTGCATGGGCGAGGTGAACGATACCTGTATTGCCGAAGTGCTGCGCCTGGCAGCGGAAAGCCTTCGATTGTGCTCCGCGGAATTTGTGCTGGAAATCAGCCATCTGGGGATCCTGAACGCCTTTGTGGACGCGATCGCTCCGGACGAAAAGGTGAAACAGGCAATCCTGGCCTGCGCGGGGCAGAAGAATCTGCACGGAATCAGCGGGATCTGCCGGGAAAATCATCTGGCGGAAGGCGCCGGGAACGCACTGATCCGGCTACTGAGCCTTTACGGAACGCCCCGGACCGTAATGCCGAAAATCCGGGAACTGGCGGAGGAATACGGGGCAGGCGAAATGGCCGCTCAACTGGGCAGAGCGGTGGCCGGCTTTACCGGCAGTGAC
>Ga0265301_10001385_pt1 | contig 31823 bp, 25 predicted proteins | sample AusTroGonzalo_MG_2_FD_193488 | JGI IMG/M metagenome (GOLD analysis project Ga0265301, IMG submission 193488) | Bovine rumen microbial communities from tropical cattle in Woodstock, Queensland, Australia - Gonzalo_04 | ecosystem: Host-associated > Mammals > Digestive system > Stomach > Rumen ... | reverse complement strand
AGAATTCTTTCAGCCAGTTGATATCAAACCAATGCGTGAAGAGGCTGTCAAAGCAATTTTCATCCTCTCCATCATATTGGACGGCCCAAAGCCGCCCGTCGTTTAATATCCTGGCAAACTCCATTTTCTATCTTTTATGTTGCAAAGATAATAACAATATTTATGTTGTACAATATTAATGTTGTTCTCTCGCGTATACATATGAAAAGAATCGCTCTGCGATGGTTGGATTGGTTATAATTATCCCTTGAAATATGCTTTCTCCTTTTTCTTCAGAGGCGGCATAGAGTGGAGAGTAATCATTTGGCGAGGTGTGTGTCCTGAACGATTCTTTAGGATCATCGTTTCAATAGACTCGCCATTCCCTGAAATCAAGTCTATCCTCGACAGATTCCTCTACTGTATCGTCCAGGAAACTGAAGAAATCAATGTTGGTTATCTTTTCGACTTCATTCACCGTAGTTGCACAATCCTTAAGTTGCCGTGGGTCTGGCGTGTTTCTCATGACAAAGGCAATAGATGTCCATTCGCCTTCTTTAGGTGCCAGAATCGCCTTAAAGAAGGCGTCTGGGACCATAACACCATGAGCGCCAATTCTTTCGTTGGAGCTGGAACTTACGATCGGGCCCGTAACGACAAATACTCTGCCAAACAACCTGGCCCAACTTCTTACCTTATTCTCAAGGGTTGTCCAATACCTATTGTTCAATTGTACATCCTGTGGGCAGATATTCGTGTAATAAAAAGACTCTGTCATTGCCTTATCGCTCCACTTGAGGTCTGCCGCTGGGGCCATATGTCCTCGTGACCAGCCGCTGCCTCTATAGTCATAGGCATCTGCTTGGGGGACTTTGATGGCAGGATCTATCATAAAGTCTTTTCCCTTTCTGGAATAAGGTCCATCCGTTTCTTCTGCGGTCAGTTCATATGCTACCCAATTGGGGATAAGCCATCGTGAGTTATATGAAATTGTAAATCCCTCGTATTCAATGATATCTTGAGAACTAGAGGCTCTTGCTATTGGCTCCGTATTATGTCGGACTTGCTTTTGTGTTATGGGTTTTATCATCCCTTGTCTGGGGTGGGACGGAATACAGCCAAGAAGAATGAACAGGGCTGGGAGGAGGATGTTTATACTTCTCATTCGATAATGCCGGATTGGGGCATGATTTGTATCAAGAACCTCTGATTTAAAATGTTGTCAGGATCTCTTGGTTTCCCCTCCATATATCCTGCTCCAGCAATTACGACCTCGCAAGGCATATTAAAGAAACTGAGCGTCGTACTTTTTTGGTCTGGAAACCAGAACTTGAACAAAGATAAAGCTCTCTCGTAACTCAACTGATTGTTGAGCGAATAACCATCTTTTGAAGCTTGGCCTTCAATAATCAGCAGATAAGAAGCTTCGCTATCCTTTTCAAGCAAGTTTTCCAAAAAGCTCTTGATTGTATCACGGACAGCCAAAAGTTCAGTTTGAGTCGCCTGATCAAGATCATTAATATTTGAACTGCCTGTGTGGAATTTTACGCTTGTTTTGAGGATATGCTTTTTATACTCAGGAACATATTGAAAGTAGGTCGTATCTATATTCTGGATGGCATTTCTGATTTCATTAATTTTCTCGATTTCCGCCTTTGTTGCATCGCGTTCTTTTCCAATTTGGACCATCTCCCTATGTAAGAGGGCAATGGCTAGGATAAACAACATCAGCATGACAAAGAACAAGTTTGTCATCAAGTCTGAATAGCTGGTCCAGAAATACGATTCTTTATGCTTCTTTGCCATTAGAGAACTCCGAAAGCCTTAATAACAAACACAACGCAGGTTCCTATAACGACCACACAGGTGAAGCATCCTGTAATGATTGCCCAGAGTGGCATTCTTGCTCTCCTGGTGACGACGGGTATCTGCATAACGCCATTAGTTTGAGCAGGAATGCCATTTTCGACCAACTGTCGTACCGCATCAGCAAGTCTGTCGATCTTTCCACCTTGGCTACTGCTCGTATTGGCAAGATCTCTGATGCTCTCCTCGAGTTTTAGTAAATGGTTCAGTTTTTCGTTCTGCTCGATTGTCGCATCTGCGACCCGTCCCATACTCTCTTTGACATCTTTGAGGTTCTTCATTTCTTCGACTAGCAGGGACGTTTCTTCGAGTTTCTTGTTGAGAGCCTTCTGTTGGGCCTCAATAGCCTTCATGAACTCAAGATGCTGGGTGGATGTGGCAGTCGTAAGGGCTTCATACTGCTGACCAGTATGCTTGGATAGTCCTTCCAGAGATTTTTGTACCTCCAAATCTATGTCGCCAACGGCCTTGGCAATGGCCTCTTTCCTGACCTGGATCTGCAGAACCTCATCTTTGAAGAAGGTACCAAGATTCTCTATGAGTTTGGTCCGGTCAAGATGGTCGCTGAGATTGCCGTTAAGTGCTTCAACATTGGTCAAATACTTGTTGGATAACTCAAGGAAAGAATGCAAATCGTTTATCTGCTCTGTGCATAACCGCAACTCTTTCAAAACACGGACATTTGCTTCCGCCATTGCATCAACGTCCAACTTTTGAACGGCTTCCAAAAGTTTTGTGTTTTCTTGGTACGTCGTGTTGATGTTTTTGAAAATATCGTTGAGATTCTTCGAGTTAGCGGCGAAGTCCTTATTAAACTTGGTGAGGTTCTGCTGTAAAATGGTCAGCGTACTGGCCATATTGTGTTTCATTTGAGGGAGTAGTTCTCCCTGCATCCAGTTTAAGAACCGATTTTTCTTGCGTTCATTCTCTTTTGTCGATGCCCTATAAGAAGTCGAACCTATGATAGTAAACAATACGCCGAAGAACGTGGTGAGCATCGCAATAGCAACGCCTCGCAGAAGGTCACGAATACCAACAGCTCCGGCGTCTTCGTATAACTCCCAAACTCTGCTTTCAGTGAGAATAAAGGTGTCTCCGGTAGATTTGACAGCTACCTTTTGTCCAACGTCTGCTGCGGAAATTGAGGGAAGCTCGGACTTTGTATTTACTGTGATTGTCTCTTCCGCTACAGGATCCTCAAGCAATGAGTCAATACCTCCTCCATAGCCAAGGACGCCGACCCCCAGAACAATACCAACAAGAGTCCCGCAAAGACCAATATAGATGGGGACGGGGGCAGTTGTGTCAATCTGCGCTTCCACTGCATCGCATTGTCTGTCCGTGATGTCCTTAAGGGTGGAATAATCAGAAGCGCCTTGGTTTTTGCGGAGATAGTTATTGATTGCTTCTACTATCTCCGTGAAGATACTGCTCTTCTTTTTTTCGTTGGCGTAGGTGATTTGAACACTGGTGTTCCACTCGTCAAACTCAGTAGAAAGATCTTCCTCAGGTTTATCCGGGAAAATCTGCCTAAGTGTATGTCTTAAATGCTGTGTCCGGCTGAAAGCCACGATCTGGAAGCATATTGCAACTGCAAGAACAACCAGTGATAATATAATATTGCCCATTGTTTCTCCTTATACAAACTTCATCTCTAACAGTTTCTCAACTGTCCACTTACCTCCCTCCATCGCAATCTGTCCTTGCTCTACAATTTGAATAATTGCGCCGGAGCCAGACACATCACACGCTCCCTCAAGAAAATCTTGGCACTCAGTCACCTTCTTATAAGCGTGCTTGTAAATTGTGAAAGTACCAAAGTTCCCATTGTCAGCATTGATAGAAAGCTCATAAATGGTGTCTTCGGAAGGTCGATCTTCTACATTGTAGAAAGTCCGTTTCTTAATGTCGTATGAAGTCGCATATTTGTAGACGATGGACGGCTTCTCAATTGGTTTTTCTTCGGTTGTCTGTTCCGTCGCTTCTTTTGGTTTCGCAGCCGGTTGTTCTGCGACAACTGCAGACTGCTTCTTAGCCATTTTTTCTTCTACGGCCAGAAGAACAGTCTCGACAATGGCGTTGAAGTTTTCCGTAGACAGTTCAGCCTTTTGAACAATGGTTCTTGTCTGTGGCTGCTGAGCAGAAAGAGACTGTTTGAGCGTCATACTATTCTGTACGACGTCCACAATCTCACTTCTGATATTGCCGTCATAGCTGTCAAAACCATTTTGAGACCTTGTGTCGCTAAGGTAATACTTAACCTTAGCATATTTAATCAAGGTTATTACAATCGCACCTGCCGCGAGAACAACAGCTGCGATTGCAATAATTGTTGTGAGATCAATATTCAATGACATCGAGTTTTTGACTATTTGATTTTACGAGCAAGATTACTGAGCATCGCTACGATTGGATAGAAGAACAGAGTCTCTTCGATCTCCGCATCGTTGCCCATGCCCCAGGACTTGATTTCTTCAAGTTTCTTTTCAAGGCCCTGTTTGGTGTATTCAACAAGATCTTCCTTGCAGATCTCCTTCACATTCTTGATTACGCTGGCGTCTGTGGCAAGGCTGTCAACAAAGAAGTTCTTGTTTTCATCATTGATGGCAAACAGGAAGTCAATAAACTCGGAAACCATCTTGGCGACGGCATTGATTTCATCACTCTTGATCTTATCGTAATGATAGTCAGTCGTGAATTGCTTTTCATCAATGCCAAGGAGCGATGTCTTAAGCTTATCAACATCTTCGTATGAAGGATTCTCCTTGCACGAGATACCACCCTTACATGTGGCAAGTTTAGGTTCGTCTTCGTAAATAACCTCAAGAGTTACACCGGTATACTTTTCTCCATATACCTTTTCGATAATGAGCTGGGCAAACTTTGCCAATGTCTCTTTGTCTGTAGAAAGGACCTTCAGGGTCTTGGAGCCATTTCCACTGAAAGCAAGTGTCTGAGGAAGGGCTAATCCCTTTGCCTTCATCATCTTTGCCACATAATATAGGATAGCTCCGTAGAAAACGACGAAAGTATATTTCAGTTTGTCGTTCTTGGTGAGCATTTCAAGGAAATCGATGGGCACATTTGTGCCCTTGAATGCCTTGTTGGAAGCAAGAGAGAAGAAGAAGGCAATGATATCCGTGGAGTTTTCGGTACTCTCAATGGATTTGTATGCATTGATAAGCTCGTTCTGCTTGTTAGCTTGGAGCGCCCCTTGAATATCAGATTTAAACGTGTTGACAAATCCGTTGCTTCTCGGCGGGAAATTATATCCGTCACCAAAGACCGAATTAGCAGCGAAGCGGAAGGAAGACAACATCTTCGGTTTGTTGTCTTCGACGACATATACATCGGTGGTTCCACCACCAATATCGATGGTCACAACATTGGATTTAGCGCCGAGATCTCTCTTGTAATAGTAGTAAGGGGCTACCGATTCAGACATAATAACGAGCTTTTCTTTAGTCGGCTCGCCGAAATACTTCTTATAGAGCTTCTTCCAAATATCCGCGAATCGAGTGCAGCGCGCTTTGGTCATACTCACAGGATAGAACCAAACAATCTTGGTGTTTTCAAGTCCACCACCGCCGAGCACGACCTTGTTACGCATGAGAAGGAAGAGATTGTCCAAATACAACTCGATGCGTTGTGCATCATCATTGGACCACTTCAGATCAGTCTTGGGCCGATTATACTGAGGGATCGGAGACTTCTCGTATCGGAACGGGATATTACCATCGGCCAAGCTCTCAGTCGGTTTTCTGTAATCGATTTTAGCCGATTCTGCGAAGACAGTACGCATCGGGAAGGCATAGTCGTCGTTATCCCCTACGGTATTGGGAATGAAGGCATCTAAAAAGGCGTACTCCAGGTCTCGATCCGACTTGTAATCCACATGCATCCTTTGCATCTGCTGATCGGTGGACTTGATGTCAAAAGCGTACGAAGCCCTTCCGCCATCAACCGAATACTCAATATGGGTGTTGGTCGTACCAAAATCAACAGCGAATGTATACTTTGCCGCCGTCCCATATGATTTCAGAATCGGGAGGGCAACGTTCTTTACCTTATCAATTTCGACATAGATGCGGTTGAAATTCTCCTCAAGAACATAGGACTCAATGCTACACGTCGTTTCTGCTTCCGAACGAATGGCGTGTGCTTTAACCGAGCAAGCGCCATCTCCGGCGAAATGGAGTTTGCTGTTCTTACTCTTGGCAAAGAAAGCCACTCTATAGAACGGCTTAGCGCCAATAGCGGCGTAATCTACCAAAGGCATGACACCTAATCCGAATTTCTTCTCAATAACGCGGCCTTCATTTGCGGCTTCTCGGACCTCGCCGTCAGTTTTCCGGTATTCACGTACATACTCGATATAGCGCCCACGCTGAATCGGTATACGAAGAGTGACCTCGACACTGCCGGAACCGAATTCCCTCATGTCAATCATATTCTTTCCGTCGGGCATCTTTCCCATCAATTCTTTTGGCGTAAAGAATTTAAAGAACGTGTCCTTGACAGGAAGCAAGAAGGACTTTTCATCATCCTGCTGATTGCCATTAAAGAAGGCTCCACTTATCTCATAGGGCATCAGGATAACTGTGGGGGTCAAGAAATCGCTGATTGTGAGATATGGATACCTGTCCGCAGTGAAAGGCAAATTCCTTTCATCAAGTTCGCGATTATCAAGATAGGGCGCGGCATTTTCATCCTGCCAGTTATCCTGGACATACCTGAGGTCAGTATAAGTGTTTCCTGTCTTCACCGGCAAGACAAGAGGCCGTCTGCCTTGATAGATGTTGGACGCAATGAAGAAGTCGCTTCTCATTTCATCGGGATCGATGGCCGTCCCCTTATGGAGGGAGATCCCGATGACTTCAACTGTGTTGCTTCCGATAGAGAACACAGGGAATTCATTGATGCTCTTTTCGTCCATCTTTTCAAGTTCGTCCTTTTGCTCGTCAGTTAAGCGGCGACGACTTTCCTGAAGGTAGGAGTTGAACTCCGGAAAATCATGAGCGAACTTGGTCTCCCCATAAGAGACACGAAGGGCATACAGATACTTTTGGAACTTGAAATCTCTCTGATAAAGCGGGGAATACTCATCGTCAAACGGCTTATCCTTTCCGCTCGGTCTCAATTGCTCGGAGCAATATGCAAGATCATTCGCCGAACTAAAGAAGAGAGTACGAGGAGATGTCGCACCAATTATGTCCATGTCGCCTTTCTTCCCAGGGCCTTTATAGCGCAAAAGGAAAATTTTGTCCATCCGGTCGAAGTTGTAAGCTTCAGCATCTTGCTCAAGATACATCTTCAGTGTTTGGCCAAGAATCTGATGTGCGTCAATGGAACTATTCTCCAGTTTGCTGATTTCCTTTTTCTTATCCCAGACAATTATCTCAAGTTTGTCAGCGAGTTTGTCATAATTGAAGAAAATCTCGCCTATGTCAAGGCAGTCTGAAACCAGTTTATGATAAATGGTTTTTCCGTCTAAATCCTTTTTGTCAGCCACGTAGTGGAACGCAGATCTCGCGAGGTCAACACGTGCAAACGGTGACGGGATGGATGTTATTTCCTTATCAGCCCGTGCCCCTCCTGGATCTTGTATCTGCTCAATGACATCTGAACCATAAGCGCGATTTACGCCACCAGTCCAGTCCTTAATATTGTTGTCTGCTTCTTTGTGCAGTCTCAGTACGCTTCCCATAATTACATGTTGTATTTGTGTTCAACCAAGTCCTTTGTTGCCCTGTAGAAGATTTCCATGAACTTCTGCTCTCTGGTGGCCGCTTTATTCCAATTCGGCCACCTTGTGTTGAGAATGCTGTCTACAAGAGCATAATTGCGGGTAAACAGATGAGGATAATACTTGCTGGCAGATTTGCCGTTCACAATATCGAATAGCGGATTCGTCCTTTCTTCATTGAAAGGTTTGAAAGTGCGCTCATTTGTGGCCATCTCATGAAGCCATTCATAATAAGCCTTCTGAACCTTTTCAACGGCAGCGTAAAAGTCGCCATTAAAGAAATTCTTGTCCAGTTTGTTATCAATAGCCCAAGGCTGATGCTTGCTCTGCCTCGCTCTCGAATTCTCAAGATACTTATTCATCAGGATGAACTGGGTAAGAGGCCCCTGAATGGCATTGCGGCTTATCTTACCAAGATCCTGGAACAGGACCTGCTGCTTCGGGTCTTTTGTAGTTTCAAGGCCGTATTCATAATGCTGCGTCCCTTCGGCAAGCTTCTCTTCCGGTGTTGCGGCAAAGTCTAAGACGGAGAGAGCTGCTGCCAATTCGATAAGATGAGCTTTATTCTGCTGCTTGGAACCACCATCATGGTTCTCATACGTCGCCTTGACATTGTCCCCGAGATAATAAAGTGCATCAATAGAACCGTTCTGACTGATATTTCTTTCATAATATGCCAGCGCGGATTTTGTCTTGGAGATGAATGTCGCGGAGTCAACACCGCTGTTCTCGTCCTCCTCGACATTGAAATACGGAAGAACTGTCACGGCACCAACTCGTGCCTTGCTGATTATGCTCCAAGCTTGGGAGGATTTGTCAGTACGAATAGTCTTAAGGAGAAGCGGGAATCCGCTTGCACCCGTACCACCGAAAATAGAGCTGATGATGAATATGCGATCTCCAGCGCTGAATCCATTTGCAAAGTCCTTGTACTCCTGAGAACCGGCAAACTGGTTCAGGACGACGCTTCCGATGTTCGGATTTCCCTTAAATCCGACCTTCATGTCCGAATTGAGATTCTTTTCGGAAAAGAGCATGTTGACCAGGGCAAGACTCTCCTTGTCCAGCTGGCTCATCTCAATGAAGTCCTTGAATTTGCAATTTCGGGTATTCTTAAGAGGGAAGATAAAATTCGTCATTCCGTCGACCGGCTTAATCTCGGTCTTGAAAAACTTGTTCGTGCTCCCTTCGTTGTCCTCCAATTTGCTATGGATAGCCATATACTGATTCATCAACTCAATGGTCCTGGTCTTGTCGGCACCAGAATCATCAGGGTCGATGATGATCGGGACAATCGTGTCGGCCTTGCACTCTACGCCGCTGGCCAGTAACATTGTAAGAGACTTAAGGACTCGGGAACCTGTTCCACCGATGCCAAATACATATAGCTTACTCATGATCCTGCTTTCCTTTATTGTTCAACTTAGTTGCCAGCAGAGGCCAGGGAGAATGCTTGCAGTTCTTGCTCCACGACCTAAGCAGAAGAGACATAATGAAGAAGAATAAACCGCCAAGGACGGCATTATAAATGCCGAACATGATTGCATTGCCCACGCCAATATAAGGCTCAAGTGACTGTGCAATCACACCTGCGCTTAAATCTGTGGTTACTATTACATACCCAAGGATAAAGCTGGTTGCCATAGTCATAAGAAGAGGAATGATCCAATGGTACCACCGATTCCAGCGCGGATGATTGAAAATGTAATAATACGCCAAAAAGAGTAAAACTGCTGTGCCGAAAGCCACGCAGAAAATAGTCGGGAACTTGTCTGCAGCAGCGACAAAACCGTTTTGTGCATCGTCCCATCCCCTCAGGTGATAATAAAGCTGCTCACCATAAAGGTTGTTCCTGTAGAACAGGGAGAAAAAATCTTCCATATCGCGAATTATTTTATTTCAAAATCATACCTTGCTGTGATGTTGCTGGTATTGTTTGCGTGGAATCCAGCATAAATTCCATCACACATATACTTGAAACCGTATGTCTTCCGGCAGTTGGAATCATTTAAAATGCTATCATCAAGGTCAGAACACTCATATACCCAATTGGGCACATTTCCATCAAATACGACGGTGAAAGTACCCTTAGCAAATGGTTTGTTGGAGATAACGGTGATGTCATGGGTATAAGGAGACGCTGTAACCATATTCTTTCGGAATGAACCGAAGAACTCTTCGCCGGTATCCTTGGTGATAAGGTGTTTATAGTTATTGATGTCTATTGCATAATCTTCTCCATAAAGAAGGAGGAAATACTCCATGTCAACCCCAAACGTGAAATTGAATTGCTCGCCGGACTTCTTGATATTGGACACCTGGGTCTTGGAAACCCAACGATATGATCCATTAGTGGGACTCGGTTGGAGAAGTCCATAGTCATTCAACCCGTCAAACTCCGAGAAATCCCCGTCAACAATAGTCCAAGTGTTGACAACCGGCGATCCCATAAACTTTGAGTCAGGTACTTTTGACTTGATGGTGGCAATATGCACAGGAGAACCAAATACCCAGATATAGAATGGACGCTGCATATCTATGGTGCTGCGACGGTTCTTGTAATCGAAATATGACCCCTTAAACTGTGAATAGATCTGATAGACTGAGCAGCCGACGAAACCATTGGCATCAATATATTCCTTCACGGCATTACGGATTGCAATCTTCTGATTCTCGAGATAGGCCTCCGGATTAGAGACTGAGCCTGGAGAAAAAATACAATCAGAAATAAAGATTGAAAGGGTGCTGCCGTCAGTCTTCGGAAGTATATCGGCAATAAGTGCTGCAATATCGGTCGTAGCCTTATTCCCAGCAGCAGTAAGAAGTCCTCGTGAAGTTAATGAATTGATAAAAGGATCGACGTCAGATTCTTTAGGCGTAACCTTGTCCGTGATATAGTTGAGATTCATCTCAGAAGGAAGGCCACTGTTCTTGATATTCGAAAGAAAATCAAAGACAACCTGCTGGAACTGAGATCTCCCATTATCAACATACCCATTCATACTACCTGACGTTTCCAGATAGACATTCACGGTGGGATGTTCGGAAAAACTCACCTGGATAGCCTCGGCGGCCGTCTCACCAGAGTACGTTTCGGTGGTGGTCGCTTTCGATGTAGCCGTATTGGAACCGGGGGTTGCTGTAGGACGCGGACCGCCATTGATGCAGGCCGTCAAGCAAAAGAGAAGCGGAATGAGTGGTCTCATTACTATGTCCGTCCATCATAGGCTCAATGATGTATGATTCGTAATTCAAACAGAAAGCGTGAGCCACTTTTAGACTCATTCTACTGATTGGCTCTGGACGGCCAGAAGTGACGAATAAGGTTCAGTTGCTCACGCTTTGCTATAGCGTGGGCGAACCCAGATATAGCCTAGCATAAGCGATTAAACATTATTCCTGTCACTTCGAATTGTCCAGATTCATCAGTAAGGAACAAAGCTAAACGCTTTCCTGTATGTAAATAGTTATCTGTGAGGATAACATAACAAATATACAATTTTTTTTTATTGCCCGAAAATAATTGTTTGGAAATGTCGCGCGCTATGCGGATTGGCAGATTGATGAGGCTCGCAAAGTTATTAATCAAAAAGACCGGCGGAGTGGATGTTCCGTGTAGGCCTGTGAGGCCGGTGTTGACTCTCCTAACCTCGGCCTAAGGCGCAGGTTAAGGGAGTAGATATAGCCTGTACGATGCTGCAACGGGGGTTGTGTCCCCTGGTGTTTTTAAACAAGGGGGGAGGAGATAGCAACGCTATCGGAAATGGTCGAAGCCGTGGAAGGAGCGGCCGGCACCCAGCCATTCGATGGCGGTGCCGGCCGTTATCGTTCCGATGACGGTGTGTGGCACGGCGAGGGCCTTTTCGGCTTCCGGGGTGCAGGTGAAGAGGAGTTCGTAGTCTTCGCCGCCGCCGATGGCGAGTGCGGCGGCGTCCCAGCCCTGGCGGGCGCAGACGCGCTGCAGGGCGGGCGAGAGGGGCAGGGCAGCCACGTCGATGCGGGCGCCGCAGCCCGAGGCTTCCAGGATGTGGCCGAGGTCGGAGCCGATGCCGTCGGAGATGTCCATCATTGCGTGGACGCCCGGGGTGGCTGCAAGCTGCAGGCCTTCCGCCACGCGGGGAAGCGGCAGGTAGTGCCGGTCGATGAGTGCCTGCACGTCCGCGTCGCGCTCCACGCCGCCCAGGATGGCTTTCAGCCCGGCGGCGGAGTCGCCCAGCGGGCCGGTGACGCAGATGCGGTCGCCGGCCTGCGCGTGGCTGCGCAGGCGCGCGGTGCCGGACGGGCATTCGCCGAGTACGGCGACGTTGATGCAGATGCGGTCGGGCGAGGCGGTCGTGTCGCCGCCCAGCAGCGCCACGCCGAAGCGGCCGGAAATGTCGGCATAGCCGCGCAGGAATTCGTCCATCCAGGACGCGTCCAGGTCGGCCGGCAGGGCGACGGACAGGAAGGTCGCGACCGGTTTGCCGCCCATCGCGGCGATGTCGCTGATGTTGACGGCGGCGGATTTCCAGCCCAGCCGGTACGGCGGGATGTCTTCGCGCAGGAAATGCGTGCCCTCGATGAGCAGGTCCGTGCTCACGAGGGTGTCGCGCCCGCTGTGCTGCGGCAGCACGGCGCAGTCGTCCCCGATTCCCTCGACCCCTTCGGGGGCGGGGAACAGGTCGCGGATCCGGCCGATCAGGCCGAACTCGCCGATTTCTGACAGTTTCCGGGCAGGCATATCTTTGCAAAGATAAACGTTTCGCTCGAAAAAGTGTATCTTTGCAGGAATGAAGATAGCGCTCCTCACCCTGGGCTGCAAGCTCAATTACGCCGAGACGGCGACCTACGAACGTGGTTTCAAGGCCGCCGGCCTGACGGTCGTGCCCTGGGGCGAGCGCGCCGACCTCTATCTGGTCAACACCTGCTCCGTCACCGCCACCGCCGACAGCAAGTCGCGCAACCTCGTCCGCAAGATGCACCGCATCAATCCGGACGCGCGCATCGTGGTGACGGGCTGCAGCGCCGAGCTGCGCCGCGCCGAGATCGGGAAGATCGAAGGCGTCGCGCGCGTCTTCGGCGCCGCCGAGAAGGGCCTGGTCGTCTCCGAGACGCTGGCGCTGCTGGGCCTGGAGGCCCCGGCGCAGCCCAAGTCCGACCCGAACGTGTTCGGGGCCTTCTCGGCCGCGGGCGACCGCACGCGCGCCTTCCTGAAAGTCCAGGACGGCTGCAACAACTACTGCAAATACTGCACGGTCCCGTATGCGCGCGGCGAGAGCCGCAACCTGCCCATCGCCGAGTGCGTCCGCAACGCGGAGCGCATCGCGGCGGAAGGCGTCCGGGAGATCGTCCTCACGGGCGTGAACACGGGCGATTTCGGCCGGACGACCGGCGAAACCTTCCTCGACCTGCTCAAGGCGCTCAATGCCGTCGAAGGCATCGAACGCTACCGCATCTCCAGCATCGAGCCGAACCTCCTGACGGAGGAGATCGTGGACTGGATCGCCTCCGGGACCAAATTCCAATTGCACTTCCACATCCCCCTGCAGACCGGCTCCGACGAGCTGCTCGCCAAGATGGGACGCCACTACGACACCGCCTTCTTCGCGGAGCGGATCGCGATGATCCGCCGCAAGCTGGAGCGCCCCGGCGGGCCGAAGGTCTTCTTCGGCATCGACGTGATGGTGGGCCTGCCCGGCGAGACGGACGCGCTCTTCAAGGAGACCTTCCGCTTCATCGACCGCATCCATCCCGCCTTCATCCACGTCTTCCCGTATTCGCGGCGTCCCGGCACGCCGGCGGCCGCGATGCCCGGCCAGGTGGACGAGACGGTCAAGAAGCACCGCGTGGCGGTGCTGGAGGAGCTCTGCCTGCGCCTGCACAACGAATTCCGCGAAGCCAACAAGGGCGTGCACGAACGCGTCCTGTTCGAGTCCACGGAGCGCGGCGGCACGATGGAAGGCTACACGGGCAACTACATCCGCATCGCGCGGCCCTATGATCCGGCGCTGGTCAACACGCTGGTGGATATTGTCATCGATTGATATGGAGAAAGCGAAACTGACCTTCCTGGGCACGGGCACCTCTTCGGGCGTGCCGATGATCGCCTGCGACTGCGAAGTCTGCCGCTCGGCCGACCCGCGCGACAAGCGCCTGCGCGCCAGCGTGCTGGTCGAGTACGGCGGCCTGACGATCCTGGTGGACGCGGGCCCCGATTTCCGGTACCAGATGCTCCGGGCCGGTGTCAACCACCTGGACGCCATCCTGCTGACGCATAATCATAAAGACCATACGGGCGGCCTGGACGACATCCGCGCCTTCAACCTCGCGGAGCGCCATCCCGTCAACATCTATTGCCAGCCTTACGTGGAGACCGCGCTCCGGCGCGAATACGCCTACGCTTTCGCCGAACAGAAATACCCCGGCGCGCCGGAATGGCGCGTGCATACGGTGGATGGCGCCGAGCCCTTTACGGTGCACTCCAACGCCGGCGAAGAGATCCTGAGCTGGGAGCGGGGCTTCGGCTACCACCATCTCCCGCCGCAGTTCGCGGCCGACGCCACGGTGGAGGTCGTCCCGATCCGCGGCTGGCACCACAACGAGAAGCTCGTCTCCGTGCTGGGCTACCGCTTCGGCAACATCGCCTACCTGACCGACATCCGGATGCTCGACAGCGAAGCCGAGTTCGAGAAGCTCCGGGGCGTGGAATACGTCACCCTGGGCTGCGTCAAGATCGGCCAGCACCATTCGCATCCCTCCTTGCAGGAATGCCTGGATTTCTTCGGGAAGGTCGGGGCCAAGGAATCTTACATCACCCATATGTCCCACCAGCTGCCCAGGCACGAAGAATTCGCGGCGATGCTTCCGCCGCACGTGCATCCGGCCTACGACGGCCTGGTGATCGGGTAATTACTGAGCCAGCAGGATAAACACGCAGGGGCGCTTGCCGATGGTGACGGGCGCCTTGCGCCATTCCGCGACCGTGCGCGTGCGCAGGAACTGCGTCGGCAGGGTGAGGTCCGCCGCGACGCAGAGGCGCGTGGCGGGGGAGAGGCCCTGCAGCAGGTCCGCGAAGAGCGCGTCGTTGCGGTAAGGGGTCTCGATCAGGATCTGGCTCTGGTTGAGCGAACGCGACTGCTTCTCCAGCTCGCGGAGCGCGGCGCGGCGCTCGTCGGTCTTGGCGGGGATGTAGCCGCGGAAGGCGAACGACTGCCCGTTGAGCCCGGAGCCCATCAGGGCGAGCATCAGCGAAGAAGGACCGACCAGGGGCACGACCTCGATGCCGTGGCGGTGGCACAGGGCCACCAGCGCGGCGCCCGGATCGGCCACGGCGGGCAGGCCCGCCTCGGACATCAGGCCGACGTCCTGCCCGTCGAAAAGGGGCAGCATCGCCTCCACTTCCGCGGGGGTCGTATGTTCGTTGAGCACGTGGAAATCCAGTTCGTCGATATGTCCGCGCAGTCCGTAGCGCGACAGGAAGCGGCGCGCGGTGCGCAGCTCCTCCACCACGAAACAGTGCAGGCTGCAAGCAATGTCAAGGACGTCTTGCGGTAGTGTCCCGCTGGGCTCGGCGTCGCCGAGGGGGGCGGGAATCAGGTAGAGCTTTCCGGGGATCATCGATCTTGATGATTACTTGGTTGAGTTGTTTCTCCGCTTCCTCCAGGTCATATTTTTCCCGCTTCTTGGCGGGGACCGTCAGGTGCCGGAGGAATTCCTGGAAGGTGCGGTATTCGCGCTGGTAGCTGATACCGATACCGTTGCGCTGCGAGAAGTCGAGGTAGCTGGTGAATTCGTCGGCCGCGTGCGAGAACACGATGAAGCGGAACTTCCCTTCGGGGTCGAGCTTGACCTGGAGGTCGAGGTTGCCCATGAAGTCGCCCGCCGAGCTACCGGTGGAGAAGCGGCGGTTGCCGAAGTTGCCGCCCAGCAGCACGCGGTTCTCGAAGAGCTGCGTGGACAGCGAGATGTCGAAGAGGTTCTCGCCGGTGTTGATCTCCTGGTAGCCGAAGCCCACGTCGACGGGGATCTCGAGGCGCTGGAGGATGTTGTTGATCTGTCCGGACATCATCTCGGTGACGTTGGACAGGAGGAGGTTGCTCTGGTTGATGACGCCCGAATTCTCGTCCGGCAGGAACGAGCCGAGGAGCAGCAGCGAGACGAACTGCTTCTGCACCTTGTCGGAGGTGTTGAGCGCCGATTCGACCTCGGTGCGCGACGTCGGGTCGAGGTCGGGGACCTCGATGTCGAGGTTGACCGACGGGGCGCGCAGGCGGTCGGACACGTTGATGATGCAGTTGACCTGGCGGCGGGAACTGCTGCTGCCGGTGGCCAGGAGCGGATCCAGCGAGGTGCGGAGGCCGTAGGTGGCCGTCACGTCCAGCTCGGTGTTCATGATGTCGCCGCCGAACTTGACGGAACTGCCGCGCTCGACGTTGAAGGTCTTGGAAAGGATGCCCGGGAGGACGAACTGGTAGTTGCCCTCGCTGATGTTGTAGTCGCCGTTGAGGTCGAAGATGGCGCGGGAAGGGCGCAGGTTGATGTTGACGCTGCCCTGGCCGCTGACCGCCGCCACGTTGCCCGCGGCCTTGTCGATCTCGATGTAGGCGCGCACACCCGGCAGGACCGTGACGTGGCCGCGGATGTTGATGTCGCTCTTCTTGACGGACTTGGTGTTGATGCCGGCGAGCATCTGCTCGTACGGGTCCAGCTCCGCATACGGCTGCGTGAAGGTGAGCAGGCTGCTCTCCTTGGCGCCGGTGAGCGAACCGGACAGGGGGATGTGGACGTTGCCGTCGCCGGCGGTGGTCACGTCCGCGTCGACCGTCAGGCTGTCGAAGGGACCCTTCGCGGAGGCCGTACCCGACGCGCGCAGCAGGCCGTAGACGGGGAATCCGGGCCGTTCGGGCGTGTCCAGCAGCTTGAAGTTGTTGAGGCTCAGGCGTCCGTTGAGGTAGAAATCCTGGAAATGCTTGAAGTTGAGCGCGGCGTTGACGACGCAGACGCCGTTGTCGCGGTCGCGGATCGTCAGGTCGTCCAGGTAGACGCCTTCCGCGTCCATCCGCAGCGGACCGTCGATCGTGTAGGGGACGCCGGTCGCGGCGACGCTCACGAGGGCGTTGTCGATGCGGAGGTTGTCGCTGTGCGGCGTGAGGCGGTCCGTCGGACCCGCCATCACGATGTCCCCGCTGATGCCGCCGTCCAGCTCGGAGATGAGGTCCTGCAGGAACGGCGCGGCGACGCTGAGCGGCAGCGCGTCGAGGCTGGCGCGGGCGTCGAGGTGTTTCTCTTCGATATGGTAGGTGGCGTTGGCGCGCAGCGCCTCGCGGTCGCCGAAGCGGTCGCTGACGTGCAGCGCGAGGACCTTGCCGCCTTGCTCCATCCGGCTGGTCAGGCGCAGCGCACCCGCGTCGGCGCCGCCCAGCTGGAGCGTGTCGATGCGGAAGTCCATCTGCAGGCCCGCGATGCCGTCCTCGCCGGAGGCGACGGTGGCCGAGCCGTTCATCTGGCCCACGATGCCGATGCGCGACGGGAGGAACTCGTCCACGAGCGCCAGGTCGAAGCCGTCCATCCGCAGGGAGAGGGTGTCGCTGTGGTCGGTCGAGAAGCCGCCGTCCACGAGCAGGCTCTGCGGCCCGTTGTAGAGCAGCAGGCGGTCGAGGTGCAGGTCCTTGCCGTGCAGGATGACGCCGGATTCGCCGAACTGCCAGGTGTCCTCGCCGGTGGTCAGGTAGGAGTTGCTGGGATGCGCCCGCAGCTCCAGGATGCCGTCTTCGTCGCGGCTGACCGCGCCCGTGAGGTTGATGGAGGCCTCGCCGGCGGCGCCGGCGAAACTGTCGTAGCGGATGCCGAGCGAGAGCTCGTTGTCGTCCGCGCCCGCGTCGATGGCCGGGTTGAGCATCGCCAGCGAGCCGGCGCGCAGCTCGGTGCTGACGATGTGGGCGCCGAGCGCGTCCTGGAGGTTGTCGAGCAGGATCTCGACGTTGCGCAGGTAGTTGGTGCCGTAGGCGAGCCGGTCGGATTCGATGCGGCCGTTGAGGAAGTTGTCGTAGATGGAGAGCTGGATGCCCGTGCCGTCGGCCACGTAGAGGCCGGGCAGGATGAGCGCCAGCAGTTCGCGGGTGTCGTGGAACTTCAGCTCCACGTCATAGTTGCCGGAATCGCCGGCTTCCACGCTTTCCGTGTACAGGGCGGAGAGGTCCCGCCGCAGGGTGATGTTCTGGATGTCCTGGATGAAGTCGCCGACGGGGGAGTCGCTGCGGATGCTGCCGTCGAGGAACGGCGCGTCCAGGCGAATCCGCTGCTCCGTGCCTTCGGTCTCGGCCTCGAGCCGGATGTCCCCGATGGTGTGGGTGCCCTTGCCGTTGGTCAGGACGAGCTCCTGGAGGGAAGCCTGGCCGTCGAAGCGGCCCTCGTTCTGCACCAGGTTGGCGCGGACGTGGGTGGAGACGTGCGACACCAGGCCGCCTTCGATGCCCAGCGCGGACAGGTCCACGTCGTGGATGGTGCCGGCGAGGCGGTAGCGCGAGCCGTTGGCGTGCGGCTCCAGGTCGACCAGGCCGGCCAGCTCGAGCCGCAGGGCCGGGTCGTGGCTCTGGATGCGGCCGCGCACGGTGCCGTCCAGCATCGTACCGGAGACGTTGATGTTATGGAAGTCACGCCCCAGGGCGTGCAGTTTCTCGATATGGAGGGAATCGATCCCGACGGCCGGCAGCCCGGCGGACGCCAGCGAGGCGTGGGCGCGGGTGTGCATCGTGACCGGACCGAGGGCCTCGATGCCGAGCATCGTGCCGAGGTCGAGTTCGCGCGTGCCGAAGTTGATCGAGGTCTCGAGCGGGCGGCCCGGCTGGGCGAGGTTGTAGACGATGCCGTTGAGGTTGAAATCGCCGGAAGGGCTCTTCAGGCTGCCGTCCACGTCCAGTTTGGCGATGGGACCGCGCGCCTTCAGCTGCAGGGTGAGGGGCACGCCGCGGGCGTACTGGCTGATGTCCGGGGCGCCCTTGCCGGCGACGCCGGCGAGCAGTTTGGAGAAGGCTTTGGTCGTGCCGGTGAGGTCCGAGACCTGCACGTCGAGCGTCAGGTTGGGGATGTCGGGCAGGCCGGCGACGCGGCCGTTGAGCATCGCGGAGACGCCGGAGGAGAGTTCGTTGAACGCGAAGCGGTCGATGCTGAGGTCGGAGACCGGACCGTTGACGCGGCCGCGGCGGATGTCCAGCGCGACCGGACTGCCCTCGAAGCTGCCGGTGATGTAGGCGAGCGTCTGCAGGGCGAACTTCGTACGGAGGAATTCGCCTTCGAGGCGGACCTGGTTGAGGAAATCGGACGTGGCGTCCGGGCTGGTGAAGTGCAGCGCGAGCAGACGCATGCTCAGGTCCGTCCAGGGATCGCGGAGCCGGAGGTCCTCGATGAGGGCCCGGCCGTGGCCGACCTCGACGCTGGCGCTGAGCTGTTCGATGCTGTAGCCGGATTTCTCCCGGGCCGACAGGCGGTCCAGGGTTCCCGTCATCTGCGCGTCGGCCATCTTGAGGTTGTGGCCGGAGATGTCGGCCGTCACGTCCAGGTCTTCGAAGTTGATGCCGAAGCCCTTGTAGGTCCCCTTGTCGGGGAGGAAGCTCGTCATCCGGAAGCGAAAGTTGTTGATGCGGAACTTCTTGATGTCGAAGATGTTGTCCGTGGACATCGGCTGGCCGGTCGGCTTCAGCCGGAAGATGCGGGAGAGGTTGTTGCCGTATTCGCCGGGCTCGGAGATGAGGTGGAAGTAGCCGTCCTCGACGGTCACGCGCCCCAGCCGGAGGCCTTCCTTGCGGAGGAGGCCGGTCAGCGAGAAGGTGGCCGTGATGCTCTTGGCCCGGAACACGGTGTCGGCCGGGGCCCAGCCGCGGCCGTTGATGTCTTCGGAGTAGGGGTTGGCGTCGACCAGCTTGATGTTGCGGATCACGAGCACGCCGGAGGTCATCACCTTGAGCTCGTCGTACTGGACGCGGCCGTCCATGATGGCGGCCAGCTGGTTGAGGGCCAGTTTGGAGAGGCGCGTCTGGAAGTACGGCGTCTGGATGGCCACGACGAAAGACATGACCAGGACCGCCAGGAAACCGACGATACGCGCGACGATATAGCCCTTTTTCCTATACATACCAGATATATCCTACAAATATAGGAATTAGTTTGCGCATTTCCAGCGCACACCGCTCCCCGAAATAATTATTATCTTTGCAAAATATTTGTAATCCAAGATGGCAGACATCATTCTCGGCATAGAATCCTCCTGCGACGACACTTCGGCGGCCGTCATCCGCGACGGATGGCTCCTGTCCAATGTCATCGCCAGCCAGGACGTCCACCGCGCTTTCGGCGGGGTCGTCCCGGAACTGGCGTCCCGCGCCCACGAACTCAACATCGTGCCGGTGGTCAGCGAGGCCCTCGCCCGGGCGGGCGTGAAGGCTTCCGACCTGACGGCGATCGCCTTCACCCGCGGCCCGGGCCTGCTCGGCTCGCTGCTGGTCGGCACTTCCTTCGCCAAGGCGATGGGACTCGCGCTGGACATTCCGATCGTGATGGTCAACCACCTGCAGGGGCACCTGCTGGCCGATTTCATCCGCCAGCCGGACAAGCCCGTGCGTGAGCCCGCCTTCCCGTACCTCTGCCTGCTGGTCAGCGGCGGCAACTCCCAGATCGTCCGCGTGGACGACCCGCTGCACTTCGAGATCCTCGGCCAGACGATCGACGACGCGGTGGGGGAGGCCTTCGACAAATGCTCCAAGATGCTGGGCCTGGGCTATCCCGGCGGCCCCATCATCGACCGGCTGGCCAAGGAGGGCGACCCGAACCGCTTCAAGTTCACCAAGCCCCACATCGAGGGCCTGGACTACAGTTTCAGCGGCGTCAAGACCTCGCTGCTCTATTTCGTCCGGGACGAGATGGCGAAGGATCCGGACTTCCTGGAGAAGAACAAGGAAGACCTCTGCGCCTCGTTCCAGAAGACCCTGATCGACATCCTGCTGGACAAGCTCGTCAAGGCGGCGAAGCAGACCGGCATCAAGGAGATCACCATCGGCGGCGGCGTGTCCGCCAACAGCGGCCTGCGCGCCCGGATCGAATCCGAGGGCAAGAAGCGCGGCTGGAACACCTACCTGCCGGAATTCAAGTTCACGACCGACAACGCCGCGATGATCGCCATCGCCGGCTATTACCATTACCTGGCCGGGGAACGGACGCCGCTGGACGTGGCGCCGGTGTCCCGGATGGCTGACTTCTAGGATATGAAAGAATTCGAGATCGTCTGCCCGCTCACGCGGGAACCGCGCCTCAAGGAGATCGAGGCCAAGGCCGGCGGCCTGAAATGGGTGCTCAAGAAGCGCTCCATCGACGCGCGCAAGGAGCCGGTATGGCGCTACCAGTACGAGGCCTATGGCCCGGACGAGCCCTACGTGCCGTACGAACTTCCTGAATACCAGGACGTCCACGGCGCGGAGCCGGTCATCGTCGTGGGCGCCGGTCCCGCCGGGATGTTCGCCGCGCTCAAGCTCCTGACGCTCGGCCTGCGTCCGATCGTCCTGGAGCGCGGCAAGAACGTCCACGAGCGCAAGTTCGACATGGCGAAGCTCTCGCGCGACGGCGTCGTGGATCCGGATTCCAACTACTGCTACGGCGAGGGGGGCGCAGGCGCGTTCTCCGACGGCAAGCTCTACACGCGCTCTTCCAAGCGCGGCGACCTCCGCGAGGTGCTCCACCAGCTGGTGAAGTTCGGCGCGTCCAAGGACATCCTCATCGACGCGCACCCGCACATCGGCTCCGACAAGCTGCCGGTCGTCGTGGAGAACATCCGCAACTTCATTGTCGAGCACGGCGGCGAATACCATTTCGGCGCGCGGGTCAACAAGATCGTCACCTCGCCCGAGACGGTGGTGACGACCGCCGACGGGCGGGAATTCCGCGCCGCGCGCGTCATCCTCGCGACGGGCCACTCCGCGCGCGACGTCTACGAGATGCTGCAGGCCGCGGGCGGCGCCCTGGAGGCGAAAGGATTCGCCCTGGGCGTGCGCGTCGAGCACCCGCAGGAGAAGATCAACTGGTGCCAGTACCACGGACAGTGGAAGCCGGGCGTCCCGGCGGCGGAGTATTCCTTCGTCGAGCAGGTGGACGGCCGCGGCGTCTTCTCCTTCTGTATGTGCCCCGGCGGCATCCTGGTGCCTTCCTCTACGGAGGAGCGCACCGTCGTGCTGAACGGAATGTCCAACTCCGGGCGCAACGGCAAGTTCGCCAACGCCGGCGTCGTGGTCCAGATCGAGCCGGAGGACGTCCCCGGCGACGGTCCCTTCAAGCTGATGGACTTCCAGCACGCCGTCGAGCGCAAGATGTACGACTATGCCCAGTCGCAGGGCGCGACCAACCTGATGGCCGCCCCGGCGCAGCGGATGGAGGATTTCTGCCTCGGCAAGCTCTCCAAGTCGATGCCGCCGACCAGCTACCATCCGGGCGTGGTGAGCGCCCCGCTGCACGAACTCCTGCCGCCGATGGTCGCCACGCGCCTCCAGAAAGCCTTCCCGCGCGTGAAGATGCGCAACTACTATACGAACGCCGCGCTCCTGCTGGCGGTCGAGTCCCGGACCTCCTCGCCGGTGCGCGTGCCCCGCGACCCGGAGACGCTCGAATACGTCTCGATCCCGGGCATCTACCCCTGCGGCGAAGGCGCGGGCTATGCCGGCGGCATCGTCTCCAGCGCGCTGGACGGCATCAATGTCGCACTTGCCGTCGCCCGTTCGCTGAAAGCGGAATAAGATTGGAAATACCCCTTTCAAAATCCGGATTTTCGCCGTAAATTTGTAAACGGCAAACTATTCGGATATGTTGATTGTACTTAAGCTTCTGGGCTCCATCGCCCTCCTGATCTACGGTATGAAGGTGATGAGCGAAGCCCTCCAGAAGATGGCAGGACCGCAGCTCCGCCATTTGCTGGGCGCGATGACCACCAACCGTTTCTCCGGTGTCCTCACCGGATCGCTGGTCACCGTCGCGGTACAGTCCTCCGCCGCAACGACGGTGATGACCGTCTCCTTCGTCAACGCCGCCCTCCTGACGCTTTCCCAGGCCATTTCGATCATTATGGGTGCCAACATCGGCACCACGATGAGCGCCTGGATCATGTCGGCGGGCTTTTCCTTCAATATCGCCAATCTGGTCTGGCCGGCGTTCCTGATCGGCATCGTGTTGATCCAGCTCGGCAAGCACCGCTACATCGGTGATTTCCTCTTCGGTCTGTCCTTCCTCCTCTTCGCCCTCGGCATGCTGCGCCAGACGGGCGTCGAGATGGACCTGGCCGGCAGGCCGGAGGTCGTCGCCTTCTTCAACGGTTTCCAGAACAACTACGGCACCATCCTGCTCTTCCTGCTCATCGGTACGATCCTGACGGCCATGGTGCAGAGTTCCGCGGCGCTGATGGCTATTACGATGGTGCTTTGCTCCACGGGTGCCATCAATATCTATCAGGGCATCGCCCTGGTGATGGGTGAGAACATCGGTACCACGCTCACGGCCAACCTGGCCGCGATGAGCGCCAACGTCCAGGCGCGCCGCGCCGCGCTCGCGCACCTCGTCTTCAACGTCTTCGGCGTGATCTGGGTGCTGATCGTCTTCTTCCCGTTCGTCCGGCTGATCTGCCGCATCGTGGGGATCGACCCGACGGCGGACACGATCGACCCGGTGCGTCTCAACTTCGCGCTGCCGGCGTTCCATACGGGATTCAACGTCATCAACACGGCCCTGCTCATCGGCTTCGTCCCGCAGATCGAGAAGCTGGTCTGCCGGCTCATCCAGCCGAAGAAGACGGAGGAGGACGACGAGTTCCGTCTGCAGTACATCCGCGGCGGTCTGATGAAGACCCCGGAAATCTCCCTCCTGCAGGCGCAGAAGGAGATCGCCATCTTCGGCGTGCGGATGCAGCGGATGTTCGGCATGGTCCGCGACCTCTATGCGCTGGAGGATGAAAGCGAATACCAGAAGCTCTTCGAGCGCATCCGCAAATACGAGGACATCAGCGACCGTATGGAGAACGAGATCGGCCGCTACATCGGCCAGGTGGGCGACGCACACCTGTCCGACGAGTCCAAGGAGAAGATCCGCTCGATGCTCCGCCAGATCGGCGAGCTCGAGTCCATCGGCGACGGCTGCTACAACCTCGCCCGCATCCTGCGCCGCAAGCGCGAGAACAAGATCGTCTTCACCGAAGGCCAGGAGGAGGGCGTCACCGAGATGATGGCCCTGGTGGACCAGGCCCTCACGCGGATGAACACCCTGCTGGACGGCCACCGCGAGGACTACGACATCTCCTTCTCCGAGGAGATCGAATCCAAGATCAACAGCCTGCGCAACGCCCTCAAGCAGCAGAATATCGACAACCTCGACAAGCGTGCCTACGGCTACGACAACGGCACCGTCTATATGGACCTCGTCAACGAGTTCGAGAAGACCGGCGACTACGTCATCAACGTCTCGGAGGCCCGCCTGGGCGTCGCCCGCAACGGCGTCCGCTTCCGCGGCATCCAGATCGACATCGACGCCAGGACGGTCACCGTGGACGGCGAGCCGGTGGCGTTCGGCCACGCCGAATACGAGATGCTCAAGCTGTTCCTGGAGAACCCCGGACGGGCTTTCTCCTACGAGGAGCTGCTGACGAGCGTCTGGGCGGGCGACGCGACGGCGAACGACCACTCCGTGGACGCGAGCGTCACGCGCATCCTCAAGCGCCTGGGCTCCTATGCCCCGCACCTGGTGAACCGGGCCGGATTCGGCTATTGCTTCGAGGAATAATCTTTAGATGACGCCGCTGCCGAGCATCTCGCCGTCGGCGGCATACCACACCGCAAACTGACCGGGCGTGATGCTGCGCTGCGGCTGGTCGAACAGGATGAAGAGGCCGCCCTCCCGCATCAGGAGCGTCGCGTCCTGCAGCGGCTGGCGGTAGCGGATGCGCACGCGGTAGCGGCGCTGCTCGCCGACCCGCATCGCCTGGTCCGGCCGGATCCAGTGGATCTCGTCCGGCGCGATGTGCAGGCACTTGCGCAGCAGGCCGGGGTGGTTCTCTCCTTCGCCCACATAGATGATGTTGCGGTCGATGTCGGTCGCGAGCACGAAGACCGGGTTGGCGTGGCCGCCGATACCCAGGCCCTTGCGCTGGCCGATGGTGTAGAACTGCGCACCTTCGTGGTGTCCGATGCGCTTCGCCCAGGGGTTCTCCTTGTCGCGCGTCTTCTTGATATGGTGCTTGCCGGAGCGGTAGGTCTCCGTCTCGAACCGGATGTCGGCGTAGTCGAAGGGAGTGGAGAGCTCCAGCAGCTCGGCGTCCGTCAGGTCCGTGCCCTTGGCGGCGAGCTCCCGGTCGCGGGCGTATTTCGCCGAATCGGCGTAGTAGGCCCCGTAGACCTCCACCACGTCGCCTTCCACGGACGCGAGTTTCTGCTGCAGGAAGACCGGCAGGTCTACCTTGCCCACGAAGCAGATGCCCTGGGAATCCTTCTTGTCGGCCGACGGGAGGTCGGCCTCCTTGGCCAGGCGGCGCACTTCCGGCTTGCAGATGTCGCCGATGGGGAAGAGGGCCTTGGATAGCTGGGCCTGCGTGAGCTGGCAGAGGAAATAGCTCTGGTCCTTGTTGGGGTCGGTGCCTTCGAGGATGCGGCAGGTGCCGTCGGGGAGCGTCTCCTTGCGGCAATAGTGGCCCGTGGCCACGTAGTCCGCGCCGAGCTTCTCCGCCGCCTGCAGGAAGGCGTCGAACTTGATCTCGCGGTTGCAGAGGACGTCCGGGTTGGGCGTGCGGCCCTTGGCGTATTCGTCGAACATATAGTCCACCACGCGCTGCCGGTATTCCTTGCTCAAGTCGATGAAATAGAAGGGGATGCCGATCTTGCGGGCGACCATTTCCGCGACGAAGCGGTCTTCCTCCCACTCGCAGTCGCCGTGCAGGGTGCCCTCCGTGTCGTGCCAGTTCTGCATGAACATCGCAAACACGTCGTAGCCCTGCCGCTTGAGCAGCAGCGCGGCCACGCTGGAGTCGACGCCTCCGGAGAGTCCTACACAGATCTTCATATCGCCGGCAAAATTACAAATAATCCCGCTGTCGCGCAAAAAAACGACCCGTCAGTAATTGACAATAATTGCAATAACGTAAATGTAATGATAAAATGCGAGATGGTATTGGAAAATGTTTTGAAAACAGAAAGATAATTGGCATCTTTACGTTTATGAAAAACAATTCGCTGATTATCATTATCGTTGTCCTGCTTTGTGTCAACGTCGGCCAGTGCTTCATGTTGCTTCGCGCCAACCGTGGCATGGCCCATGCAAAAGCTGCCGCTGATCAGAATGTTCAGGCTTACTACACGGCCCTGCAGTCTACGCAGAAACTCTGGGAAGGCTATACCAAGCTCGACCCGGTCAAGGTAGGGAAAGCGCTCGCGGGGCTTGATCTCCCGCAGGACGCTTTAAACGAGAAATGTGTCACCGTTTTCTTGGCGCCATATGTGTGCGGAGCATGTGTTGATGAGCAATGTGATGCGCTGACGGAACTGCTGGAGTCGGGGGATGCCGCCGGTGTCCCGATCCGGTTCCTGTGTCCGCAGTTCAAGGCGAAGGACCTGAAAGCCATTTTCGCTACCCGTCCTTCCGTGAAGATCCAAACCTATGACTATGATTTGCTTCACGACCGCGACCTGCTTGATTTGAACGAGGTTCTCTACTTCACGAACACGGAGGAGGGGATCCGTCACATCATGCTTACGGTCAAGGGAATGCCCGAACTGACGTCAGACTACATTAACCTCATTAAAACTTTATGCTTATGAGAAAAAAATTATTCTTTGGTTTGGCCGCGGCCGCATTGGTTGCGCTGAACGTCTTCGTCTTCACGACCGCTTCCCACGCTCTTCCTCCTGAGCCCCCTGTGACCAACGGTTGCTATCAGACGCGGTCGTACTGCAAGGATGGCGCTACGTTGATCCTGCGTGACAACTGTACGGCCATGAACACCGGCAAGCAGTGCAGGAATCACTTCTGTGTCGGTTGCTTCCCGACCTTTGACAATGAGATTGCCGTATTCGGTCGCCAACCCCGTTTGGACGAGATTCCCGAAGAGAGACCGTAGAAGCCTTTCTTCCCAGGCTTTCAGGACGGCCGTCGAAACTGCGACGGCCGTCACTATGATAAACATTTTTTACCTTCATGAGAAAAACTTTTTACATCCTGGCCATTGCCTTGATGGTAGTTGGTTGTGAGCAGCCTCGTGTACAGACCGAGGCGATCCTTGTAGAGAAGTCCAATAAAGTCACTCCATTCTCGGATGTGATCGAGCGCATCGAACTGGTCCCGCTGGAGACAGGCCCCGCCTTCCTGCTCGGCACCAGTCCTTCCCTGGAACTGAGCGCTGACGGTTATGTCCTGACGGACAGCCGGACGGGTCGCGTCCTTTATTTCGGCCAGGACGGCGCTTTCCGCGCCCACATCGGTGCGCGCGGCCGCGGGCCGGGCGAATACCCGATGCTCCTGAATTCCCAGGTCACTGCGGACGGCAATATCGTCGTATTTTCCTATCCCGACAAGGTGATGTATTTCGGGACGGACGGCGAGCTGATCCGCGAAGAGCATCCCGACGAACTGGGCGCCCAGTGCTATCTGGTGCCCGAGGGACTCCTGATTTACTTTGGATTCGGATCCGTTACACCCGACCGTGTGGTCCTGAGACGCGCCGACGGCTCGCAGAAGGGTTTCCTCACGACGGATGCCAACGTTATCAATATGACGCCGGGCACACCGGTATTCTGCACTTTCGACGGGACCGTCTATTTCACCGACACCTACAATCCGACCGTCTATTCCTATAAAGACGGGAAGGTGTCCGAGGAGGTGACTTTCGATTTCGGCAAATCGGCCATCGTCGACAAATTCTACCACAGTGCGGATCCTTATGCGGGGACCGACCTCATCATGAAGGCCCCCAACGGTTTCTCGCTCGTCCGCCGCTATGCGCGGAACGACCGCTACCAGTTCCTGGAATCCATCCTCCAGCGGAACGAACAGACGGAAATCCATTATGGTTTCTCCCTGGACGGCGTCTGGAGCTGGTTCTCGCTCGGCGATACCGGCAAGTCTCCTTTCGCCGGATCGATGCAGGTCCTGGACGGCAATTGTCTGTATTTCCTCTTGAATGCCGATGCCCTGTCCGCAGACGACCACGGCTTTGGCGGCAATCTGGCGCCGCTCCGGGAGCTGGTCGCCAATCCGGAGGTGCTCGCCCGCGTGACGACGGACGACAACCCCGTCGTTGCCAAAATCTTCCTCAAATAGGCAATCTTAACCAATCCCTTTTTTAATAACTTAAAATCTTTTTACTCATGAAAAAGAAAGTTCTGTATGGCGCAATCGCAGCGGCGCTTGTCGCGCTGAATGCGTTCGCGTTCTCGTCCTATGCCCGTATCGGGGAGAGACCCGGTGGCATCAAGGAGAATCCTTACCAGACGCTGTATTATTGCTCCAGCGATAATCTCAATTACAGCTGTACCTGGATGAAGACGTCCCTGACCTGCTTCCGGGCTTGCGATGGCAGCGAGATGATTCCGGTGCCGAAGCCGATCACCCCGCCGCTCGTTGACATGTAAACCGTTTTCACTTTAAATAGTTTTGTTATCTATGAAAAAGAAAGTTCTTTTTGCTGCTGCCGCAGCTGCGCTTATCGCGCTGAATGTGTTCTCGTTCTCGTCCCGCGCCATCGTTCCGACGCCGGGCCCGGACAACATCAAGTTCAACCCTTACCAGTCGATGTCCTACTGCATGAACCATGCGCTCCGCCACAGCTGTACGGCAAAGCCGACGAGCATTCGTTGCCAGATTGCCTGTGACGGCAGCACGGTCATCCCTGTCCCGACCGATCCGACCCTCGTCGATATGTAATAACCTTTTAATCCGTTAGATATGAACAAGAAAATCCTTTTGGGCATCGGCGCTGCCGCGCTTTGTGCCCTGAATGTGATGGCTTTCTCCGCCGTCGCCAAGCCGGAGCCTCAGCTCCCCATTGAATTCGAAGGCTGCTACCAGTCCATGAGCGCCTGCGGTTATTCTTTTGCCAACTATGAGGCCTGCGTCGAGCGCAAGACCAGCCACAAGTGCACGCGCAACTACTACAAGTGCCGCGAGTGCTACCACGCTGTGGTCCTCGAGCCCATCGAGTTCGAGCCGATCGAAGGTCCGCGTTTCCCGATCAAGGAGCCCATCGAGCCGATCGATCCGGTGAAGCCGATCGTCATCGTGGCCCCGCGCTAATCCTTCCGGATTAAACCGATCCTTTTGACGGCTGTCCCGCTTTCCGGGACAGCCGTTTCGTTTTTCGTCGGAAATGCACTATCTTTGAGGAGATAACCACAGAATGCTATGACGAACAAAGAAATCCATATCACCTATCAGGAATACAAATCGATCGAAGAACTGAGTCCGGAGGACCGCGAACTGGCAGCCGAGGCCATCAAGGCGATGGAAGGCGCGTATGCGCCGTATTCCCATTTCCACGTGGGCGCGGCCGTGCGGATGTCCAACGGGCAGATCGTGCGCGGCGCCAACCAGGAGAACGCCGCCTTCCCGTCGGGCCTGTGCGCCGAGCGGACGGCGATGTTCGCCGCCGGCGCGCGCTATCCCGACAAGGATATGCTCAGCCTCGCGCTGGCCGGGGGAGTGATGGGCCGCCTGGCCAGCCAGCCCGCGACGCCCTGCGGCGCCTGCAGGCAGGTGATGGCCCAGTACCAGGCTAAGTCCGGCAAGCCGATGTCGATCATCATGATCTCGGCGGACAAGGTCTGGAAATTTGAAAAAGTGGATGATATTCTCCCGTTGATTTTCAACAGCATTTGATTTTTTACTATATTTGCAGCGGGAAAGTCGTACACGACCAGCTCCCTCTGAACTCCCCCAGGGCCGGAAGGCAGCAAGGGTAGGAGGTCGTAGCGGTGCGATGTACTAAGCTTTCCCTTTTTTTGTTTCTACCGATGAAGAAAGCCATTTTCCTGATTATCGCCGCGCTCGCGACGTTCTCCTGCGGGCAGAACGCGCCGCAGACGGGCTACCCGATCGGCCAGGTGCCGTTCACCGACGTCAAGGTCACCGACCCCTTCTGGGGCCAGCGCCTGCAGGCCAGCCGCGAAGTGACCATCCCGCTCGCTTTCAGCAAATGCGAGGAGACGGGGCGCTACGACAACTTCGTGCGCGCCACGCAGCCCGATTCCACGTACCGCGTGGGCGGCTTCCCGTTCGACGACACCGACGTCTACAAGACGATCGAAGGCGCCAGCTACCTCCTGCAGACCTATCCGGACGCTGCGCTGGAGGCCTACATCGACAGCGTGCTGGTGCTGGTGGCGGCGGCCCAGGAGCCCGATGGCTATCTCAATACCGCCCGCCAGATGAACCCCTGGCACCCGCACGCCTGGGTCGGCCCCGAGCGCTGGTCCGAGGTGGAGGGCGGCAGCCACGAATTCTATAACCTCGGCCATATGGTCGAGGGCGCCGTGGCCCACTGGCAGGCCACCGGCAAGCGCAATTTCCTCGACATCGCGATCAAATACGCCGACTGCATCGTCCGCGAGATCGGCGACGGCGAGGGCCAGCTGGAGCGCGTCCCGGGCCACCAGATCGCCGAAATGGCGCTGGCGAAGCTCTACCTGGCCACGGGCGAGCGCAAATACCTCGACCAGGCGAAGTACTTCCTGGACAAGCGCGGCACCACGAAGGTGCGCAGCGCCTATTCCCAGTCCCACAAGCCCATCCTGGAGCAGGACGAGGCCGTCGGGCACGCGGTCCGCGCCGAGTATATGTATGCCGGCATCGCGGACGTGGCGGCCCTGACGGGGGAGAAGGCCTACATCGAGGCCATCGACCGCATCTGGGACAACCTCGTCTCCAGGAAACTCTACCTGACCGGCGGCGTCGGCTCCCGCTATGACGGCGAGGCCTTCGGCGACAACTACGAACTGCCCAACCTCACGTCCTACTGCGAGACCTGCGCGGCCATCGGCAACGTCTACACCAACTACCGGATGTTCCTGCTGCACGGCGACGCCAAATACATCGACGTCCTGGAGCGCAGCCTCTACAACGGCGTGATCTCCGGCGTGTCGCTGGACGGCGGCGCCTTCTTCTATCCGAACCCGCTCGAGTCCGACGGCCGCTACGACCGCGAACCCTGGTTCGGCTGCGCCTGCTGCCCGTCCAACATCTGCCGCTTCATCCCGTCCGTGCCCGGCTATGTCTATGCCGCGAAGGACCGGGACCTGTATGTCAACCTCTATGTCGGCGGTACGCTGACGCACAAGCTCGCGGGCCGTCCCGTCACGCTCACCCAGAGCGGCGGCTACCCCTGGCAGGGCGACGTGCGGATCGTGATTGACGACAACCGAGCCGGGACCTTCACCCTGCGCCTGCGCATCCCCGGCTGGGCGCGCGGCGAGGTCGTCCCGAGCGACCTGTATACCTTCGCCGACGAGGCGCCGTCCGCCTGGCGCGTCTGCGTGAACGGCGAGGAGGTTTCCGGCGAGCTTGAGCAGGGCTATTTCTGCATCACGCGCCGCTGGAAGGCCGGTGACGAGGTCACACTCGACCTGCCGGTGACGCCGCGCTTCGTGCGCGCGAACGAGGCTGTCGAGGCCGACCGCGGCCGCCTGGCCGTGGAATGCGGCCCGATCGTGTATTGCGCCGAATGGCCGGACAACGCGGTGGATGTGCTGCAGGCCGAGGTCGCGGCGACGGACACGCTGGCGTGCGAATTCCGCAGCGACCTGCTGTGCGGCGTCAACGTGATCCGGGACGGCGCGCTTACGCTGATCCCTTATTATGCCTGGGACCATCGCGGCCCCGGCAAGATGGAAGTCTGGCTGAAAGAAAGATAAGATGCGTTCCGAGATTGTTGTGATCGGCGCCGGCGCGTCCGGGCTGATGGCGGCGTATCACGCCGCCCGCGCCCTCGTGGACGCCGGCAGCGACGCCCAGGTGACCGTGCTGGAGAAGATGCCGCGTCCGGCCCGCAAGGTGATGATCACCGGCAAGGGCCGGTGCAATTTCACGAACGTGAAGGACTGGAATGCCTTCTCCGGGCACATCCGCTCGAAGGCCAATTTCGTCAAGTCCGCTTTCTATAACCTGCCCTCGCAGGCCGTCGTGGACTGGTTCGAGGGCTTCGGGATGCAGACGGTCGTCGAGCGCGGCGACCGCGCCTTCCCGGCCTCGCACC
>Ga0265301_10001382_pt1 | contig 31866 bp, 36 predicted proteins | sample AusTroGonzalo_MG_2_FD_193488 | JGI IMG/M metagenome (GOLD analysis project Ga0265301, IMG submission 193488) | Bovine rumen microbial communities from tropical cattle in Woodstock, Queensland, Australia - Gonzalo_04 | ecosystem: Host-associated > Mammals > Digestive system > Stomach > Rumen ... | reverse complement strand
CCGGGAATCTGGTGAACACCGCGGACTACTACACCGAAAATCCTGCCGTGAAGGAACTTGTGGCTGTGGACCAGCTCCCGGCATCCACTTCCGCAGACGAAAACAAGGTGCTTACCGTCAATTCATTTGGTGTTCCAAATTGGGCGAATGCTCCAAGCTACAACGCAGGGGACGGCCTCTCCCTCGCAGGCAATGCGTTCAACGTGAATGCGGGTGCAGGTCTTGCCATCGGCAACTCGGCATCCACGCGAACGGTGAACATGACCGGCACCATATTATACCCAGGCTTTAGAGTCGGCACCTCGTTGACATTGATGTCCCAGGACTATTGTGCCGCACTGAATGCAGGCCCGGTTACAGTTTACGTTGCTGACCTCGGCATTGCACAGTGGAACTTTGCCGACACCTCGACGCAGTTCCTGCTCAATGGATATTTTGCAATCTGCGGGAAGGACCACAATGACATGGCGGACTACACCGACCGTCTCGTCCTCACGCAGCTCCCGGGACAGTATTCGCTCGACAATCCCCAAGTCCCGGCAGGCAACTACAGCGTTGACCTTAACGACGTGAACACTTCGCTGTCGACTATCACATGGTCGCAGGTAGAGGCCAACCCGGAAAACTACTGTTTCCGCTTCATAGCGGGTTCAGGTAGCACGTGGAAGATTGCATTTGCCAATAACGTAAGCAGCAACAGCTTCACGTCCGGCACGATGACAGGGACTTTCAATACCCCAAACAGCGTGTACGTGGAGCACCCTCTCCCGTCATACACGTCCGCCGATTCGGGCAAGGTGCTGCAGGTCCAGGCCGACGGAACCCTCGCATGGGTAACGCTCTCCTAAATTAAGCAATCGCAGCGCCACGGTTTCCTCCGTGGACCAGGGCCCCCACGGGGGCCCTTTTTGACATAGTTTTACCGCATGGAGAATGTAAAGCTTGTCATATATGGCCTCATAGTGGGCCACTGGCTAATGGGGATAAGGAGGCGCCTCATGCCCGTCAAGATAGCGGGGCGCTACGCCGTTACGGCGGAATCCGTGGTCATCCCGGCCCTGAAGACGATAGTGGGCTGGTGCGACACGATGCAGGAGGCGGAAGAGGCATTCAAGGCCGTGGAGGACTCCGAGTACTTCCTGGGCGGCATATATGACCGGATGGAGAAGGACAACGCCCGGTTCCTTGCAGGCGAATTCGAGCCCATTACAAGGTGGGAAGACCTGCTCCCGGAGGACAAGCTGGACCTTAGGCGTGCGAGGTCTCTATGCGGTGGCTAATAAATCCAAGCAAGTCCGCCATGGAGAACCTGTTCGACGCGTGCAGGGTGGCCACGCTGGCCATGAGGAAGAAGCATGCGGGCAAGTTAAGGCTCTCTGCAGACGAATGGAACGAGCTGTGCAACGAGGTAATTGCAGCCTCGGTCCAGCAGTTCCTGGACTCCAAGGTAAGGAGGCACACCTATTGCCATGACGTGTCCTTCTATGCCAACTGCGCCTCCTGCGTCCTCTCTGTCTTCCAGTTCAAGCTTAAATATTTCTTACAGGACGTGAGGAAGGGAATTGACAACGTGGACCGCCTGGCGCCCGAGGCGCGCATGGACCTCATTGACACCGCATGCCCGGTGAACTACCTGTCCCAGGGGTCCGGGAGCTCCTATGCGGCGATGGAGAACCTCGACGCCTGGATGCGGAAGTCCGAGCACGGCAATTTCCTGAAGAGAGAATTTGCGGACAGCTACTGGGAGTACCTGGAGGCCTGCGATGCTACCGGGATTGAAGTGAACAGGAACGCCCTGGACTACCTGCTTGGGTGCCAGTATGCAACCGGGGCAAAGGAGAAGGTACAGATGATTCTGATACGGGATTCAATAGTGGACGATGCCGTCATGGGCACACTGCTTGTCGGTGGCGTCATGATTTGCCACACACTGGAGAACAAGGACAAACTTTTGCCATATGGGGAATACAGCCTCGTAGTCAACAAGTCGCCATCGTTTGGCCGTGACCTCCCGTTGATTTTCAACGACAAGATCAAGAAGCTGCGCGGGTTCAGGATCCACGCCGGAAACCGGGCCTCCGATTCACGCGGCTGCATTTTGGTTGGCGGTGGCAGGTGCAACGACACGATAACGGATTCCCGCGATGCTGAACGCGCAGTAACGGCAATCGCCCGTAACGACTGCACGCTTAAAATCGTGAACAACGGGTTACTTTAGTCGGAAAAGGCGCACAGGTTACCCGATGCACCTTGAAATATAAGGAACAATGAATATGAGCAAAAACAAATTGCCAGGGACGTGCAGGGTTTCGAGCCCTGCTCTAAGACGCGAAGAGAGTACCATTCCCGTCCCCGGCTGCGCAAATTTATTCGGAATCCCTCGGGCCGTCGTAGACCCACTTGAACTTCTTGGACAGCGGGTTGCCCGGGAACATTGGCTCCTGATGGCACAGCTCCCTATCTCGCCATACGAGCTTTCCGTTCTCGCTACAACGCACACGGCGCTGCTCCCATGCCTTTCTTACTTCATCTACTTTCTTGGGACTGGCCAGGTGCTCATTTAACCTGGCGGCTTCAAGGGCCCTGTAGTCTTCATCCGTGAGGACCGGGTTGACCACCGGATCGCCATGTATTGTGCCTTCGGCGTCCGTTGTTTCAATGCCGCTCAGCCTACGCAAACGGTCGCGCACTTCGAGCTCCAGGGCGCAACAGGGGTCATCGCGGTCCACGCGCCACCGGGCAGCTTCCAGGCAGAGTTCTGCCAAATACAGTCTTTCTTCTTCACTGGTCATCGCAAGGCCTCCCGCCATGCGCGAACAACGTCCTTGTTGCCGTTGCATGGCAGCTGATCAAATTCCTCGTCGCTCAGGTCGAGCAATTTATGAAAGTCGTAGCAGTTGCACTCGTGCCCCTCGGGGCGCACGTAGTCAAAATGCCACTCCCATCGCGCATTCGAACCGTCACACGCAAAGTCGTGCCATGTGTATATGGTCGCTATGCGCATGTTGCGCATGTATGTGAACATGGAGCGCTCGAACTTGGTCGCAAGTGCAAGCGAGGGGTTGACGGGCTGACGTATGAGGGTACTGGGTAGCCCGTCAACCTCCGAGAAATCAAGCTTGATTGGTATTAAGTTATCCATACCACCTCACAACCTGATAAAGTCTTCGTAGTCGAGCTTGGGCCGGGTGTTGATGATATAGTCGAAACAGTAGTCCTGTTCCTTCTTTTTAAGCCAGCACGAGGCGCACCAGGTCTCCCCACGTTCTATGTCGAAGATGAGCGGCGTGATGAGTGCATTCGTCGCACAGTCGAAGATGAGCGGCGTGATGAGTGCATTCGTCGCACAGTGGGAACAGAATCCCTTGGGGAGCATCAATTCCCGGTCGCCCTCGAAAATCCTCTTCGTGTCAGCGACTGCCCTCTCGTGGAATTCCCTGAGCTTGTCTGGAGGGATGCGTTCTAGGCACAAACGGTCGAAATCAGTCATCTCCATAGAGGTCTTCATATTCAGCCTCCCAGTCATGCTCGGGCAAACCGTAGTTCTTTGCAAACTTGTCCAGGGCAAATGCAATATCGTCCATCACTTCCCCGTGGGTCATGTCGTTGCACTGAAGTCCGTAGGCGAACGCATGGTGCACAATTTTAACAAGTTCTTCCCAGTCGGCATGGACTGTCTTCACGATGCTGCCGTTGCCACAGAGTTCTTCCTTGATCAACTCGTTCATCGGCCAACCCCCATCATTGCGCAACCATCTGACGCCATGGCCATCGAGTCCATAAGGTCTTTCGATGGAGGGATGTCGGAGAGATATTTCTGGCGAATGTGGCCATTGAGGTCACGATTGCGCTTGAGGGCCTCTGCCTTCATGGTACGATAAAGTTCTTCCTTGGTGACGGGCTTCTCTTTCAGCTTCTTGTAGCTTTTGAGAATAAAGCCAGTTACAATCATAGAGGCGAATGCCAGAAACGCCTTGTTCATTTCATTTTCCTTTGTTATGAAGTTACCCTTCTGCCAGCAACAGTTTATATGCAGCCTGCTTCTCCTCTGGTGAGAGGGTGTTCATTCTGCAGATGTTGCGGGCCTCATGCATGATGCGTGCATGGCGCCTTGCTTCCTCGTCTGTGCGCACCGCTGCGCCCGAGAAAGTTTTTGTATCAAAATAAAGTTGAGGCATAGCTGTTCCTTTGCCAACATGCAAGAAATGGCAACGGCTGATGGTTATAAGCATCTACTTTATCTGCTGGGTATCTAGTTTATCTGCTAGGTAACTACTTTATCTGCTAAGTAACTAAGGATAACTGCTAATGTCTAGTTTATCTGCTAGGTAACTGCTGGTCTATCTAGTTTATCTGCTAAAAATATCTACTTTATCTGCTAGTGGCATCTTCGGTCCTTCCGGCCCCAGGCGTTTCCTGCCTGTTTTTGAAACTTTTGGGGCCTCGGGGACCCCTGGTGCCGCGATACAGGCTTATGAAGGCTAAGAAAGAAACAACTTAATCGCGGCTGCTGGTGTGAATGTAGCTAAACAATTTGCGCGTGTCAAGCAAAATGTGTAAAATTGTGTTTACACTAGTTCTTCGCGAGTTCCAGTTCCAGTTCCGGTTCCTGATCTTCTTCCTCCGCCCCGTACTGGTCGCGGAGGGCATCGTAGAAGGTCTGCGCGAAGCAGGTCTCGATAGCGGCATCGAGGGTGCATTGCTTGGCCAGGTAGAGCTCAAGGGGTTCCGGGTTGAATCCTGTGCTGCCGAGTATAAGCGCCTCCTCTACCGAGTACGGGCAGCCGAAGGACCTGGTGACGCCATAGTACTGGTCTTCGAGCATGTCGGATAGGACGGTCTCTTCCTCAAGCAGATCGCGGACGGTAGAGGCGATGGAGCGTTGGCTCTCGTCGCCGTATGCAGGGAGGGCGTGTCCATGGGCGCCGAGGTATTCGTTTATTGCGCGGCAAATTCTTGCTACGTGGATGTGGATGTACTTCATTTCCTGTTCTCCTTTGTTGTTTAGTTTCTAGGGATTTCTACATAATCGGTGAGTCGTTCTCCGATCATTACATCAAGGCAATTTCCGTCGCCGCGCTTTACAAGGGATTTCTTGTATTGCTTCTCGGTCATTTTAACCGGGTACAATGTACGGGTAATCTTTGGATCATCTGAAATTCTAATGCTTGTTGTTTTTATGATTTCCCCACCGGAAAAAATCTTTTCTTCATGCACGGCAGCGAGGATGCCAACAAGCGAACTACCGTAGGCATTGGGCAGCCATTCAACAATCTCGCCACGGGCCATGCCGTCATGCCACTCGGAGGAAACAATGACCAGGCTCCCGGAAGCGGATCTGTAGGTGCAACGTTCGTAATAGGCGCTCTTTGCCATGGTTGCGGCAACGAGCATTAGGGTTACAATGATTACCTTGATTGCAATGTTTTTCATAGTGTCTCCTTTTGTTATGTATGTGTTGATGTGTTGACGAAATTCGCATGTCGATACGACTTTCGGCTTGACGAAATCAAATATAGCACTTTCTTCTCGGCTTGTCAATACGTCAACACGTAATTTTTAGTAAAAAGAAATTTACATTTGAAAACGTCGTTTTTGGATTGTTTTCGCCAGTTACGATGTTTCCCCAGGTCCCCGGATAACGGGACACCCTGGAACACGGCTACCTGGGCGTCATGCGGCGGACGGATTTGAGCACGGCCCAGTCCTCGTCGGTCATGGTGGCGAGGTCCTGCTCGAAGTGCTTTTCGATGTACCCGGTGATCCCGCCCTCCTGTAGCTTAAGGAAGGCAACCAGGTCCTTGTACTTTTCGTTGATTCTGCAATTTATGTTGAATGGTTTGTTCATGTCATGAATATAGCAAATCGTCGTGCGCATGTCAACATGTTTTTAATCATGCAGGGGAGGCTTATATGGAATTTGTGAACTTTTTATGTGACCACTGCGCGGCAATGGCTCTATTTAACTCAAAAGGAAGGCTTACAGGGGGCAGCGCCCCCCGGTCCCCCCACCTCCGAGCGTAGCGTGTGGGGGGTTTTCTTACCCTCTTACTTGCTCGGCAACTGGTCCATGAACATGGTGGTACCAGCAAGGTGCCAAAGTTGCCTCTTAAGATGGGCGGCACCTATTTTTGGTAGACGGCACCTATTTTTGGTAGACGGCACCTATTTTTGGTAGCAAAAAAGCACCTATTTTTGGTAGAAAGGCTATATCATCGAGGCGACTCGTTCCCCGGGCCTGGTCGGGAGCGACTCCTTCATCGCGTTCTGGTTGCGCTTGTTTAGACCAATAAGCCAGTCGTTCAGCACGGGTGCCGGGTCATTTGGGGAAATGCGGCACCACTCCGAATACCATTCGCAGACTTCGGAATACCAGCAGGCTCCGGAATACCATTCGCAGAGTTCCGGTACGCCGAAGTTCTTTATCGGCATGCGAGGGAGTTCACCGTACAGCACCCTGGATGAGACGATTTTGATATACTGCCGGCCTTCACTGCCGGACTTTATAATCACTGCAAGATGTATAGTGCTGTCCGCAAGCGCATCGCCGGACTTCATTGCCGCATAGGCATCCTTTGGCCCCATTTTAAGAATGCTTGACCACAGGGCCATGCGTTCCTTACCCCTGGTCTTTGCATTGGATATGGCAGATTTCAAATTCGCAGGGAGGAAGTGCCACGGCACCTCCTTTGCAGGCTTGTAGTCCGGGTCCCAAAGCCGATCCTCGAAGATGACATCCCCGTCCTTGGTCGTGTGCACGTTGTAGACGATGCGGATGGACGGTCCTTCGTCGATGAAGCCGATGACTTCAGCGTTCAGTGGCCAGTCGAGGTCTATTTCACCTACTGGTCCCTTTGTTAGTTCGGGAAGGTTTAATGCAGTTTCGTATGCCTTTTTCATAAAATTTTCCTGTATGTTGAGTTTTGGGTAAAAACGTGGACAAATCAAAATCGGAAAAATGTATAGGAGGGTAAAAACGTGGACAAATCAAAATCGGAAAAATCGTAATCCAATAGGAGAAGGAAAACTTGGGAATTTTTATTTTTTTGATTTGTCCACGTTTTTCTTTTTCATTTTCATTCCATTTCTTTGAAGAAACTTTTTCTCACTCGGGGTCAACTTTCCGACATAATGGAACACGCCTCCGGCGACTGTTCCCTTGGTCACGAGTGACTCCCATGTGACAACCGGTTTCCTCCCTGCACCAGTTCGGTTCCCGCCACCTCCAGACTTCCTCGTGCACCTTACCTTCAGTCCACGTGCAGCGGCGACCTTCCGTACGGTAGGCAGGCTTATGCGCTGGTCCTTGAGGTAGGAATCGCGGAATGCGACGGACTCGAACTCCACTTCTCCATCCGCATTGCTGAAGCTTTCAATTATCTTACATGCCGTGGATGACGTGTAGGCCCTGGTCTTGAACATGTGGCGCCCTGTGGAGAACTTGGAGACCTCTTCGAGATATTCCCTGTCGCCCATGTCCCTGTATTTCTCCATGAGGCGCCTGAGTTCCGTCACGTGGCCGTCGAGGTTATATCCGCCAACTGTTTCAAAGGCACGGTCCACGTAATGCCTGAAGGAGTTGATGATTTCCAGTTCGGTAAACTTCCTGCTGCCGAACCCGTGCTCGTCCAGGTACAGGTTGCATGCCCTTGCCTGGGCGTACATCTTCAGCATGAATACGCTTATCCTGTCGTGGCGCTCGCCTTCCGTTATCTGCCCGGTCGCCTTGGATGCTCCCTTGCGGACATACGGCAGGATCCCGTTGCACGGGAAGTCATATTCCATGTCGTCTATGCGCTCGACCGACGCCAGGCCTTCCCGGTGCAGCCACTTGCAGAACTTCGATGAAGTGAGCGGGACGTAGCAATCCTTGAAGTACCCTGCCTCCAGGTACGGCTTTGCATGTATAGTTGGGTCCGAGAATGTACGCTCGCCGTGCTTTGAGTCGTCCGCCCATACAATCTTCCCGTCCATGTACACCGGGTCCTTTAGCACTATCGGTCGCTCTTCGGCCTGGAACGGGCCGTAGAGGCACGATTGCCACTTGACCTTTGGGTCAGCCAGGGCTGGCATGGATTTGGTCCCACGGAGCCCGGAAACCGCCTTCCTGAGCCTCCTGTCGGCTTCGTCCCTGGCCTTGTCATATTCATCCCCGGTACGCACCGGCTTTTCCAGGAACAGGAGGATGTGCCATCTGAACTCCTTGCGCGAGGTTGACTGGGTGTAGCCTGTGGCCGGGTAGCCCATGGACGGCAGTGCCTTTTCAAGTTCATCCGCCGTTACGTTCGGGGCATCGTGGCCATCCTGTGCCTTGTTGTCTATGTCGAGGAATAGGAATCTGGTGGACCACGGCTCCCCCTGCATCGGGGGTACCCTGCGCACGGTGATGCCTTCCCGGTGCAGCTTTACGAGCTCGTTGAAGAAGAATGCATGGCTGGACCAGTTCCCGACCTTGCATGCCTCCATCTTGTTTTCCCTTGCGGCTTCCTTGCTCGTATGGGTGGTGCGGACGTATTGCAGGCACTCGCAGTACGTGTCCACCTCCTCAAGTTCCGGTATTGTAAGTTCATCTTCTTCCATATCTCTCCAAATAAGGAAACGGGCCCGTGGTTCCCGAATTGTGGAGAGATGGAACCACGAGCCCGTGATGGGTAAAACCTTGTTTCATTCGCGCTCTCCACTTCGCATACTGAAAACTATTACATAACCGAATATAGCTTATAATATTTCTTTTGGCAACAAAAAGATTGCAGCCCCCTATAGATTTTCCGGGGCTTGCAGACGGTTGGTTCACACCCGCGTTGCCATTCTGCACTAATTTACAACCAAAGGGGCGCCTGGTTCTTTTTTTCATTTTCGTTTCCTTCCGGGCGCCCCCTTTCAGCAAGGAGCAGACGCAATGGAAAAGCTTATTGACCTCATCAACCAGCTCGCCGAAAAGTACCAGTTCGAGCAGGGCGACCTCGACCGGATCGACCAGGCCATCCTCGAAATCTCTGGCACCCCGCAGGAACAGGAAGGCGACGACTTCAGCAATCCGTACGGAGAAGAAGACGATGGCGGCGAAGACTACGAAGACTAAGTGTTCAAGTGAGCACCATGCACCCGAGGTCCCACAGTTGCCTGAGGACATCCAGGTGCGCCTGCTCAATGCCAACCTGGAAAAGATAATCGACCTCCTGGGCAAAATCCTCGAAAAGCAGAAGCAGGGCCTTTTCGACGTGAGCAGGTGGTACAAGTAAGTCCCTTGGCCGCGAACGTGGCGCGGAATAAAAGTCTCATGGAGGTGTTTATGCCAGCAACAAGAGATAGCGCAGATAATGGCGCTTTGAAGCCGAAAAAAGTACCGGGTATAGCATTTACCCCTGTGACGGCAAAAGAGGCCCAGAAGGCCTCTGTGAACGCAAGAAACCTGCGTACCAAGATGCGGGCCCAGATTCTGCAGGCCGCGATAGAAGAGGGCATCGACCAGATGTTCATAAAGGCCCTCAAGGCGAAGGATGCCGAACGCATGTCCATCATCGAGAAGGCACTGAAGCTCACGGGGCTCGACTTTGCCTCCAGTGAGGACGCGGTGCAGAAGATGTCCGTCGATTCCAAGAACGAAAATAACACGAAGCTCACGGGCTCCATCGAGTTCGTCCTCCCCAAGAAGAAGGAGGACGCATAATGCCCAAGGCCGTATGGATGGAAAAGTATGGGCGGTGGGTCACCGATGACGGGAGGGTCTTCAGGCCAGGAAGACCAAACGAGCATTACATGGTGGAGTGCAGCCTCAAGCACCGGAAGGACGGCTACCTGGAGTTTACTTGTGCCCCTGCCCCGGGAAAGCCGAAACGATCCAGGCTGGTCCACATCGCCGTCGCGGAGGCATTTGTCCCTAACGACGACAACAAGCCCACGGTTGACCATATAGACCGCGACAGGACAAACAACCTACCAAGCAACCTTAGATGGGCAACCCGCAAGGAACAGAACCGCAACACCGGGCTTGTCATTGAACTCTACAGCAAGCTTGGGGTCAACCCGGAACTCTGTCTCAAGACAACCGAACGCGACCGCCTGGCCTACTCGTGCAACCACAACGGGTTCAGGGACCGCAAGATTGCCAATGCCCGCCATTATGCCACAAGGCATTACGCCATGGGCGAAACTTACCACAGCTGCCCCGATGGCCACCGCAGGTGGCACAGGCCAGGAGAATGCCCCGTATGCAGGTAGAACTGATGCCTTTCCAGATGGAGATGCTTCAGCGTGATGATGAGAAGCTTCTCATCGCTTGCTGCGGGGTTTCCTAGTCCAGCGGCAAGTCCTATGCTGCCTCGGTCTACATCGCCAAGGAGCTTTGCCAGCAGAAGAGAATAATCGCAGGCGCACAGAACTTCACGGCCCTTAACCGCGTGCTCTTTGGCGAGGTAAGGAAGCGCCTGTCAGAATGGAACGTGCCGTTCGAGTACCGTAAGACGGAGAAGGAGATCCAGGTAGGCGACGGCATCTGTTACGGCGCGACGAGCGAGAACCCGTCGGCCATTTTGGGCCTTAGTGAATGCCACGGGCTCGTCCTTGACGAATCGGGCTACCTCGACGAAAACCTCTACAACTGGGGCTGCGACCGTCTCCGTGGACGCAATGTCGATCTCCCCAAGATTCGCCTGTTCACGAGCCCGGACAGCTTCAGCCCGAGTCACGCATGGTTCATCGACCTGTGCGGCAAGCACCCGGGCGCCATAATCAACGCGTCTGCACTAGACAACATCTACACGAGCGCGGAGTTTAAGAAGGACCTCCTTGAGCGCTATCCTCCAGGCACCCAGCTGTATGACCAGCAGATCCTCGGAAAAATCGTCGACAGCCGTTCAGCCAATGCCGCAATCGACGACAGGCTCTTCTGCATCGACAGGCCCAAGCACGACCCGTATGCACCTGTATGGGTAGGATGCGACCTTGCGGGCCAGGGACGCGACGACTCCGTGTTCGTGGTCATCGACGAGTACGGGTATCTGGAGTCCAGGCGTTTTCACCATGCAGAGACACAGAAGCTAGTCAGCGACCTGCTCGAAATCAACCGCAAGTACGTCGTGGCCGGGTGCTGCATCGACTGCACTGGCGGCTTCGGTTCAGGCCTGTTTGACTACACCAAGTCTTCAGTTCGCAACGAGGAGGCGGTGAACTTTGCCTCGGCATCCTCCCAGGACAGGTTCAACAACCTGCGCACCGAGCTCCACTTTGGGCTAAGGAAGGCACTCGAGGAGAGCCACTTCTACATGCCCACCACGGACGACGGAGCCAAGATACGCGAGGAGGCCAGGTACGCCCTCTACTTCATCAACCCGCAGGGCAGGACCGCGATGTTCCCCAAAGAGGACATCAAGAAGGCAATAGGCCGATCACCAGATGCCCTTGATTCGTGCCTGTTGGCAGTGAGGGCCAGGATGATGTCCGAAGGCGAAGTCAAGTCCCGCATCATAGACCCGAAGTCCGTCGCACAGCGCATGATGAGGGCTGCAGGGTACTAGAGGGCCTAATTTCCTCAAAGAAGAGGAGGCACGATGGCCAACGAGTACCCCAGGCGAGACCTTGACCTGACAAACAAGGTCGTAGACTTTTTAAAGGAATCCAGCGAATATTTTTCAACGGCGGTAAAGCGCCGCGTAGACGACGACCGGATGTACTCCGGCGACTTCTGGACCGACGAGCTGAAGAAGGAATGGAAGCGCGGGAAGCGCCGCTGTGAACATTTGTCGCAGTGGGGCGTCTTTGATTCTGCAATCGCATCCCCGCTCTCTTCTAGTCCATGGCATGCCCAGCTGGAGGACCAGGCGAGCTACACCGAGATACAGGACGGCATCAACGCCATCGAGTCCGAGGAGGACTCCAAGAACGCATTTGTCGAATGCTTCCGCAAGGCTTCCGACATCGGCGCAAACTTTATCGTAGTGACCACCGTGGCCGACGAGATTACCGGGGAGCCGAAAATCATCCCCGAATGCATCAAGGACCCTTCCGCAGTCGCACTTGATCCGTGCGTGACCAGGGCCTCCGCAAGGGATGCCGAGGCCGGGGCTATTGTCAACTGGATAAACGAGCGCAAGGCGAAAAGGCTCTACGGGGACAATGTGCTCCCGATGAACTACCCGCACACCCTCCCGGCCCTGTTCGACATCGGGGACCAGTGGAAGACCCACCCGGTCAAGAGCGTCCCCATCGTGACCTACTACGAAAAGAACAAGGCGGGCCAGGTCGAGATGTACAAGCTGTGCGGTGACCTTGTTGTGGAACATGCGACCCTGCCATGCTCAATCATCCCCATAGTTCGGTTCGCGGCCTACGAGGTCAACAAGGCGGGCAATATCGACTACATCGGCATCGTTACGAAAACCTTCCCGTTGCAGCTCGGCCTGAACCTCGCGTACTCCACCATGCTCGACCGCATGAACCGCTCCCCGAAGGCGAACTTCATGTACCCGGCAGGCGCCATGGACGGCCTGGAAGACTACCTGCAAAGATGCTGCGAGGACGACGCCCTTGCACTCATCTACAACCCGGTCGAGGGTGCAGTCCCCATCCAGCTCAAGGAAGCATTTGAAACAGGCGACCTCAAGGCCATCCTGGAAACGGTCCGTGAACTCATGGCCGAAGTACTCGGCATCCCGGTGACAGGCATCGACCAGGTGGCCGCACAGGCCACGGCCACTGCCATCCTGGAACAGAGCGCCAATCGCGAGAACAACGTGGCCCAGCTGTACAACCATGCCTACGAGGCCATGAGGGCCGTATGGTCCATTGTCATCCAGCTGCTCAATAACGGCAAGCTTGTAAAGTTTTCTTTACAGGCAGGGCCCGACGTGATCACGGCGAACATGAAGCGCCGCCAGGAACTGCAGGTCATCGCGGGCATGCTTCCGCCCGAGTTCCAGCCAATCATCGCAAAATATTACGCGGACACGTTGACCACCGACGACGCCAAGAGCTTGAGTAAGGACATCGTGGCGAACATGGACCCGAGCATCAAGCTTGTAAGCAACAGCGACCTCGACGCATACGCGATCCACGAGATTAAGCAGATGAAGGCTATTGCCGACCAGGCCATGGAGGCCCTCGAGGAAAAGAACGCACAGATCGAGGACTTGCAGCAGAAGCTCGAATCGGCAATGCAGGAGCTCGGCAACAAGCGTGAACAGCGGACCCTCGACTGGAACAAGGCCCTCCTTGAAGACCAGCAGAAGCAGAGGGACTTCCAGCTCGAAGTTGCGAAGGCGCAGGGCTCTGCATCCATCGACCAGGGCAAGCTGGACCTCGAGGAGCAGAAGGTCGCCATGGAGGCCCAGGACCGCATGGAGCAGACCATCGACGAAACCAACTCCATGATGGGGGTATAGCCTATGGCACTTTCAGCAGAACAGCTTGCAATCATCAGGCAGCTCGGCGGGCTCATGTTCGGTTCCGCCCTGCACCAGGGACTATCATGGGACGAGGTGCAGGGTATTCCCGCGAGGGTAAACGGGCGCCCTGCCATTGAGCACAAGCCAGCCGACACCATCAGCGCTGCAATAGACCTAGCGGCCCTCAAGCGCAGTGATCCCATCAACTTCGACGCGGGCATCGTATTCGTACCGGGTCCCGCACAGAACAACGCGTTGTACGTGGACACACCGGAAAACCACTCCGCGTTCATCAGGCAGACGCAGGAAGAGCATGATGCAGCCCTCGACAAGTATCTGAAGGACAAGAGGTTCGCGGACAACCCGGAACGAGCCGTACGCCTGGGCGTCAAGGAGGAAGAGAAGCTTACGCACTGGTGGAACGACCATGACCCGCGTCTGCCCGTTACGCCGTCCTCATCCTGTGTCAAGAGGGCCCGCATAGGCGACGACGGGGACATCTACATCACCTTCGGATCTAACCCTGGCAAGGAATACCAGTACGAGGGCAGCAAGGACCCCGTGGAGGCATCGCGCATTTTGGCACAGCTGGTCACGTCCGATTCCATCGGGCGCAGTGTCAACTCCTGGACCGGATTCTGGGGCAAGAACCACACATATTTGACGAAATAGCACGCACCCCTAATTTACAGAGTGAGGGCCGCAAGGCCCCCACTAATTTCATTTTGAAAGCCCCCGAACGTGGCGGGGAATAAAAGTTTCACGGAAGCAATATGGACTCAAATGAAGCCCTCGAATTTCTGAAGAAGATGCATGGCGAAGCGGCCCCGCAACCCGAACAGCCTGCAGCGACCGAAGACAGCAACCAGTCCACGGCGGGGACAGGTGCTGAACAGGCCGACAAGGCCAATGCCGCTGTGCCGGACAACAAGGTGGACGAAGGCCGCGAACCTCCGAAGACCGAGGAAGCCGAGACCAAGGCTGAACAGAATCAGCCAAGACAGAAACCCTCCAAGCAAGAGCAGATCAACCATGCCTTCACCAGGGAAAAGAAGCGCCACAAGGCCGAAATCGAGGCCAGGGACAGGCGCATCGCCGAACTGGAAGAGAAGCTGAAGAAGTATGGTGCGCTCGAACAGAAGGATTTCGACCCCAACGACGTAAAGTCCTACATAGACCACAAGTTCGCTTTGAAGAACGAGCAGGACGAACTGGATTCCCTCAAGCGCGACCGTGACCGGATGGTCAACGACGACCGCATGCGTGAAGCCAGCGAGCGCCACGAACGCCAGGTGAGCGAATGCTACAAGTCGGACGAGGAAAAGGAACGTTACTGGACACTCCTCCGCAACGGGGGACAGAAGTTCCGGGAATTTCTCAACGAGTACGACGACGGCACCATTGATTCGTTTATCGGGGATTCCGACATCCAGCCCGTGATGATTGCGACACTCATGCGCAACCCGGATACGCTCCGCTCCATCGTGGAGAAGCAGAACCCGACGCGCAAGTTGTTCGCCCTGCAGCAGCTTGAAAACAGGCTCATGCTGCAGCGCAGGATCGGTGGCACGGGTGCAAGGACGGAACATGCTGGGGAACAAAAGCCGGGACAGGCCAAGCCTGCATTGCCCATCGTGGGCAGCCAGGTCGCAAGCCCAGGCGTCTCGGGTACAACAACTCAACGTGACTGGAACCGGTACCTAGAAGAACACTCGTACTCGTACTAGTCGCAAACCAGCACAAGGCATCAAGAAGGAGAAAATATCATGCCTATCACTTCCAGCAATACGATTGCAACCAACTATAAAACTGAGCTTATGGCCTTGAGGGCGGCCCAGGTAGCCAGTTATTTTACCGTGGGGAGTAAGGATTTCATCGGCGCTGACCAGCTCGTCGACAAGCGCAACGGCAAGGAATACGGTTTCGTTATCCGTGACCGTGGCCAGGTCGTGAACGCTCTCGCCTCTGACCCGTCTGCCCGCAAGACTGTCGAGGAACGCGAAGTCAAGCTCGCCATCGAACCGTGGCACATCTACGTCAAGACTGATGCAGTCGAAGAAGTGACTGATCTTCAGTTTGACAAGGAAGTTGCCGAAATTGACGGTAAGGCTCTTATCCAGGGCGCCTTGAAGAAGTCCATCAACAAGGACGTTCCGAAGTCCACTACGGCATTCGTCGGCGAACTCGGTTCCTTTGAACCTCTCGCTCTCGCTTCCGGCCACCTCCAGTCCATCACGGACGAACCGCTCTATGCATGGGTCAATCCTGACATCCAAAGTGTCGTCACATCAAAGGGCGCCCAGTTCGTGCCCGTCCAGGCTCCTGCCATGTACCGTCAGGGTTTGATTGGGGAATTCCACGGCGCAGACTACCGCGCACAGCGCTTCCTCAAGTCTGTCCGTGTTTCCAAGGCTCTCGCTGACGCCATGGATGGTGCTGTGTTCGCTTCGTTCACCGCAGGCGACAACTACGACACTCTCCGTGTCACTTTCGGCACTGCTGCTGCCGCTGCAACGAAGGTCAAGGCAGGAACGCCGTTCTTCGTCGAAGGCATTGTCGCCACCGACCTCATTGGCGATGAAACGGACAAACCGTACGCATTTATCGCCATCGAAGACGCCGATGTTGCCTCCTCTGCCACCTACGTGGACATCAAGGTCAACAAGGTCGACGTGAAGGTTGGCGGTACACGTACCGCCGCCATGGAAGACGGCGAAGGTGTTGTGTGGACTGGCGACAGCAAGACTGTCACGACTTCCACACCGGTAACCTGCCCGGCAGAAGGTCTTTACCTCGTCGGTGTGATGCGTGCAAACGGCGCCTACCAGTTCTCCACCCTCCCGAAGATCAGCGTGTCCAACGCAGATTCCAAGCAGGGCTCCGTCGAAGGCATCACGGTCTTCCAGAACCGCAGAATCGACATCGACAACATGGTCAACGATACCCGTTTCGACACCTTCACGCTTGCAGGTACTGTCGAAAACCGCGCCCAGAGCTTGATCCTCTGCAAGGTCAAGTAAGCCTGCCCAGTATTTCCTGGATAACCTGGGGCCCCTTCGGGGGCCCTTTTTCTTGCCCCTGAAACACATGCCCTAATTTCTCCCCAGGAGGCCAACATGGTCACGACCCGTTCAATCATTACAGAAGCCCTCAACAGAAGCAACCTCGTATCGAGGCGCCAGAGCCCGCCAGCCGACATGGTGGAGACCTCGTTCCGCCTTTTGCGCGGCATTGCGGCACAGTATTCAAAGGACAACCTCTTGCAGTTCCTGGTCGCGGAATGCGACCACGACCTCGACAAAAACGAGTTTGTCATAGGCTCAGTTGACGCAAGTGCGCCCGAGGGGACATATCTCCCCGTGGACATGGATGCGCCCCTGCTGGGCAAGGTGACGAGGATGTACTGGCGCCCGAGGGACCCGCACAACATGGGCACCTGGATTGACCTGAAGCTTACGAGCTGGGAGGACTTCGACCAGTACCCGGTAACCTCCGGCGTGTTCACGTTCCAGCCGATCAACGACCTCCAGGCCGTAGTGAAGACGAAGCTGCTCGCTGACCAGAACGCGGAAGTCAAGGTCATCTACAACAAGCGCTGGGAAATCGGCCTCGACGACACCCTCCGAATCCCGGAGGAATATGTGGAGCTGTTTACCCTCGCGCTCACTGTAAGGCTCGCAGAAACTTTCCCGCGCCTCAGCACCGAGCAGGTGACCATCCTCAAGGAGGAGCTGAAGGGCATGGTCAACACGGTAAAGGTCAACACCAGGGCCATCAAGTACGTGTCCCGCAACTACCGCAGGACCGCAGGCAAGGGCATGACCGACTTCATCTCCGGCGAGTTCATCAGCTACTAGGGGGCGGGCCATGGCACAGAGACTGATCCAAAACATCGTCGGTGGCATACATCGCCATGAAATAAGCAAGGTTTCCCAGTCCTACACGAAGAACTTGTATCCTGAAACGGTGGACTCCGAGCAGTCCATTACGGACAAGGTTCTCCTCTCCATCAAGGGGCAGAGCCTCGCGGTGCATGTGGGTGAAGGGCCGTGCCGTGGCCTCTTCCGTGCATCCCGCGACGTGAACGGGCAGCCGGTGCTCTTCGGGTGCTTCGGTTCCAGCGTCTACGTCATCCGGGAAACTTCAGGCGGGTTTGTTGCAAGGCGCATCGGGCAAGTATCGAACGCATTGAGCGAGCCTGTCCACTTCGCTGAAACAGGTGGCGAAGGAAGCGCACACCCGCACCTCGTAGTCGCAGACGGCGCCTCGATTTTCGCGGTGGACACCACGCTCCCGGATTCCTACATGGCCCAGGACTGGCGAAGCATCCAGTTGCCTACCCGTGTCGGTGACGAGACGCATACGGACAAGATAAGGCCAACGCACTTAGCTTATCTGTACGGTTACCTTATCTGTAACGACGCGGGTACGGATGCCTTCTACACTTCCATCCAGTACCCGTTCGAGACCACGGACGACAACGACGAAATCATCTACGACATCTTCTATGCCGACCCTAGCGGAGAGTACAACGGGTACGGCTTCATAACTTATGCGGAATGGAATCCGGACAACATAACGGCACTTTGTTCCAACGGGTCCTTCATGTACACGCTGGGCCCGAGGTCCATCCAGTGCTTCAGCTATAGGGACAACGTAAACCAGCCGTTTGTAAGCCCTGACAACGCCGCAGAATCAATAGGCATCCGGGCCCCCAACTCCCTTGCGTCATGCGGTCCCTATGTCGCCTGGCTCGCCTCCTCTGACATAGGGCAGAACGGCATCTACGTGATGGAGGGCAACGAGAAGAAGCGCGTGTCCACCAAGTCAATCGAGCGACAGATTTCGCGCATGAAGTACCCCGAGGACGCAGTGGGACAGTTCTGGACCGAGAACCAGCACGTGTTCTACGCCATCACGTTCCGTACTGATAAAGTAACTCTCGTCTATGACCTTACCGAGCAGGAATGGCATGCACGCGAGAGCTACGAGTACGGCTACTGGCGCCCGCAGTACGCCACGTTCGCATACAACAGGATTTTCTACGGGATGATGGAATCCGACGCCCTCGTCTACATGGACAACGACAAGTACACGGAATGGGACGGGCTCTGCATTGTCCGCCTGCGCCGTGGTGGAGCCCTCTATTCCGACAATTCGCCGTTCTACTGCGACGCATTGAACATCACGCTCAACAACGGCCAGATTGACGACGCGGAGCTTGAGCCACGGGTCATGATGCGGTATTCCACTGACGGCAACTCGTGGACGGACATGGAACTGGGGACCATGGGCGCCATGGGCAGATACGACCACCAGACGACATGGTGGAACCTCGGCCTATGCAGGTTCCTCACGGTCGAGATTTCTTGCTCCGACCCTGTGGACTTTGCGATAGTGTCTGCAAAGATTAACGCATCCCCCTGCAACATATTCTAGGGGGCACGATGATAAAGACGATAGACATAAGCGCTTTCAGCACCCCGGACTACGTTTCGACGGCACTGGAGGGCTCCTACGGCCTCGACGGCCAGAAGGGCCTCTATGTGACCGTGGTCAAGGGTGCAGGGTTCATTCACGCGGCAGGACCCGTCACGGTCAACTACAGGCTACCTGTGCCATCGCTGCCGTTCTTTCTTGTAAAGTGCAGCCCGGAAGGCATGCTGACGGGTATTCCCGTCTCCGGGAGCACGCTGGATTTCACACTTGCGGAAGGCGAGACTGCATTCGGCTCCTTCCGGCTTAAGGGATAATTTACCGATAGGAGAATTTGATTATGGCAAGTTACGCATCATCCGCATTGCAGGGTGCAGGGACCGGGGCAGCGGCAGGTTCGGCGGCAGGTCCATGGGGTGCCCTGATCGGCGGGGCCGTAGGGACCCTTGCGGGCCTCTTTTCCGCTTATGAACAGGAGCAGGACACCAGGAAGAAGGAACGGCTCCTTGAACAGATTAAGAGCCAGTTCAACCTCGACCAGCAGGACATCGAGGCGATGCTCAACGAGTACTACGACAACCCGGAGAACTTCCTCTCCACCAGGGAGGACGTGGACGCGTACAAGAAGGCGCTCGCCGAGTACAGCCCGGAAGACTACGTGTACGACTTCGGCAATTTCGGCGATTCCTACGACAAGACCGTAGACGACTTCGTGAACCCGTACTACGACAGGATTATCGACGCCACGGCGAAGAAGACGCAGCACACGGCTGCAGGCGCGGGCATCGGGCGTGGCACCGGTGCGGCGAACAGCATCGCGGAAGCCGTGGCACAGAAGAACGACGAGCTGTACAAGACTGCCCTCGGCGAGTACAACGCCGACCGCAGCCAGTCATACACGGAATGGGCGGGCAACATCCAGGCCATGCAGAACAAGCTCAACCAGCTCCGGGCCGCGACGGATACGAAGCTCAACAACCTCGGTTCCCTTGCGCAGGACTACACGGCACAGCAGCAGAACAGGATAAGCGACCTCCTGGCCGCAAAGCAGAACAGGGCGAACGGAAACCTCTCGCTCGCATCCACGGGCCTCATGCTCTAAGGGGGAAAGATGGTCTACACTGCACCAAGTTTTTCATTTATCGACGTTTTCACAAATGGCGCAAGGGCCCTAGACGAGAAGCGCAGGGCACGGCAGCAGCAGTTCATGGAGGGCCTGGGCAACCTGGCAAAGGGGGGCACGGACGCCTACAAGTGGCAGAAGCGCAAGGATGACCTCGACCGCATGAGGAAACTCGAAGAGGAGGAGGCCGAACTGAAACGGCAGCTCCAGATGCTCCAGGGAGGAGCGGACGTGCGCGGTTCCTCGGGCAACTTCGACGCCATCGTGAACGGCCTCGACTGGAACCTGATGCCGAAGGAATACAGGGGGTAACCGATGGACGGATACAGAGTTTCAGACTTTCTAAAAAACCTCTCGTACATGCAGGGCAACGGGTCTCCGGGTGGCGCATCCGGTTTCGACGTGGACGACTTTCTCCAGCCTGAGATGGACCGTTCCTTTGCGCTCAGGAGGGGCGCGGGAAACCAGGGGCGCATCGAGGAGATATCGAGGCGCCTTGACGAGATTGCGAAGGAGAAGAAGGCCATAGACACCGAGAAGGCGATGGCCGAGTACAAGTACCTCTACGATGCGGACCCGGGCGCATACATGAACCTGATGCACAACAGGAAGACCGCCGAGCAGACGGAGCAGATCCGCAAGGGCACCGAGGAAGCTACAAGGCAGAGCAACCTCCAGAGCGCATACAAGGCGAACAACGACGGCCTTCTCGCCGCAAGGTATTCCCTCGCGGATGCCGAGAACGCATACAGGCAGGCAATCGCATCCGGCAACCCGGAGGCTGCGGAGGCTGCCAAGGTCAAGATGGACCGCGAACGCGCCATGTACAACAAGTACGCCAAGGAGAACGAAATCCTGCGCAACAAGGTCATGCAGGCGTTCGGGCTTGCACAGGAGGCGCCCGCAGTTGCACAGGAAGGGGCCTCCGGGGCCGAAAACGCGTCCGGGGAGGACATTGCCCACCAGGAGGCGATGAAGGGCCTGAAGGCCTACCAGGACGCACTGGGGGACATCAAGGTGCTCTCTGGCCGCATCAAGGTCGACAACATGCCCAAGGACAAGAACCTGAAGGCGAAGCAGGTCAAGGAATGGGGTGACGAGATCGCCCGCCTGCAGCAGGTGGTCAACGGGGCCAACGTGGGCGCACAGCAGAAGTCCGATGCCATAGCGGCACTGGACCAGCTTTCCGGGCAGCTGCGCAACTTCTCTAAACCCGCTTCCAAGGGCGGCCAGGTGGTGAAGATGACCAGGGAGGACTACCAGCGGCAACTGGACGGCATGACCACCATGATGCAGCTCGTCAAGAAGCCCATCAAGTGGCTCCAGGCCGCAAGGGCCGCAGGCGCCACCCACCCGAAGCTCGAGATGGCGATTGAACGCCTTGCGGGCAAAGGAGCCCTATGAACAAGATTTTAGACAAGCTTCTTACCCTTGCCGAACAGGGGGACGAGCGGGCCGAGAACCTATTTCTCGACATGGAGAACATGGGGGAAGACCAGCTCGCGTCCTATGTGGCGGAAAACGACAGCCTGCTCCAGGACGTGCTCGGGATAAACAAGTCCATCATGGACAAGGACCTTACCGACGAGGACAAGGCCCTCATGGACACGTACTTCTCAACGCGCAACACGGGCGTCACGAACTACGTGAAGCCGACAGGCACCGAGCGCACGGATGTCTACGGGCGCCCCATGCACTCCCTCGACGAGTACATGCAGGCATTCGGTGTCGCCCCGGTGGACAACCTGGCAATATCGGACGACGACCGGGCCTACTTCACGAACCCCGAGCACCCGAACTACTGGAAGAACCGCCCGGAGAACGAGCGCCGTGCCGTCGCGAACAAGATGGGCTTCCAGGACCTCCGGGAACTGGACGAGTACCTCGACCGCGCCGCCCAGGACTTCCAGGACAGGAACAGGGCCGAGGGATGGGACGCGAACAACAAGGTCATGCCGATGGAGTTCCTCACTTCCAGTGCCGCAGGGCTCATACTCCCGCGTACGAAGGAGGCGAAGCTCGAAGGCCGCGACCCGGCAATCCGCGACTACGCGGGCGACATTGCCGAAAACGCGCTTTCCCTCGTTCCAGGCATAGGCACGACCAAGATACTCTCCAAGGTCCCTAAGGTTGGCGGGAAGGTCGCAGGCACCACGGCTGCACAGGTCGCAGGCACGGCGATGGACCAGTTTGCGCAGCCGCTCGCATCGCAGGCAATCGACGCGGGGATCCTCTACAACCCGGATGTGCTGGGCAAGCCCGGTGACGAGCTTAACCTCCGTTCCCAGTTCTCCCTGCCGACAGTGGCGGCACAGGGCGCAGGCATCGCAGGTGTCAAGGGCCTTGCGAAGCAGGGCGCCGGGATGGTCAAGAATTTCGCCGAGACGAGATACGGGAACACGAGTGGCGGGCAGATCGCGAAGAACCTCGTCACCCCCATCGAGAACATCAACGAGAAGACGGACGACCTCATCGCCCGCAGGCAGGCTGTTCTCGACCGCAAGGCCGAACTCGCTAAGAACGCGGAACGGGTCCAGTTTGACCGGAAGATGGACATTGCAAATGCCAACCCGAGCCGCGTGGATGACCTCTACGATGCAGACAACTTCCGCATCCTAAACGAGGAGGCAGAACGCATCGCGAGGTCGGAACCGGAGCGCAGGGCGAACAACATGGCCGATGCGGTCCAGGCAAGCAACGACCAGGCATTGAAGAGGATGTGGGACCTCAACGACGCCCTGGTGGCCGAAGAGGAGAAGCTCGAAAAGATGGAGCAGGACAAGATATTCCGCCGTGTCGATCCTGAGGAACTCGACGAGCAGCGTGCAAGGGTGGAAGAGCTCACCGAACGGTTCAACGACCTGAACAGGGACATGACGGAAGGGTACCTGAAGGATGCCGCAACTATCGACGAGGGCAGAATGGCCGAAATGGCAAAGTCCTACGTGGATGCCAACGAGCGCGGCGCATCCGACATCGTGCAGCTACCGGACGGCAAGTTCATCTACTCAAGACGGCTCGTGGACCCGTCCTATCCAAACATACGTTATCGCAGCAATGACTTCGTGGACCCGAACGTTCTCCCGAACATGGCACCGATGCCGGACAATGGACGCTATGTCATCGAGTACGACGGCTCGAACTACCGGATGCCTGTCCCGGAAGGCACGCGCCCGGTTCTGTTCGCGTACGACGGGAAGCACACTGGCCGCCTGTCCCCGCTCACGAGGGAGGACTTCGTTCCCAACGGGGGCTTCGCGGTGCCTAGAAACTCCGCCGTCATCGAGAGGATCCAGGCGGACGACCTCCTCAGGCGCAAGCTGAACCCGAAGTCCACCTTCAGGAACGAGGCGACCCGTGACGTAATCGCAAACAACGCCTTCAACGCGATGGCACGCGAGGGCGTCGGTGGCCTCTCCCAGTCCACGGGAGTTGACGAAAAGCGCGAACGCGCCCTGTGGAACAGCATGGTGGGCAAGCTCCGCCCAATGGTCACCGACCCGAAGCTCCCGGTTTCCGAACGCCGCAAGTACGCGGACGCCGTGATGAACGTCATGCAGTACGGCTTGGACGGTTTGCCTGAGGAAGTCTTCATGCAGTCCCCGACTGTCTACAAGGAAATCGCAGGCAGGCTCGGCCTCCGTGGCTGGCAGCACTTCAGCGAAACCAGCCCGCAGCCATCCACATCCTACTCATCCGCTTACTAAGGACAAGGTAACATGAGAAATTTTGACGAATGGGATAACTACCTGGACAACGACGGCAACCCCCTGCACGGGAAAATCCGCTTCTGCCGCAGGGCCACTACGGACAACATTGCGATTACGGATGCAGACGGGGTGGCGCTCCCCAACCCCATGCCCACCGACATCCTCGGGCGCACCGCGTCCCAGGTCTTCCTCGGCACCGGGGAGAACGTCTCCGCGTACTTCTACAAGTACATAGGCAGCGGCGAATGGGACCGCTGGCCCCCGGAGGACTACGACCCCGAAAGATGGTCACTGCAGTACGAGGTCTCCTCCGTTGACCCCGTGGACCGCCTGGACCTCGATGTCCAGGGCGCCCCGGGCGTAAACACGATGGCCGACCTGCGCAGCCTGGACCCTGCAACGTCCCCGATGGTCGACGGGGTAAAGTTGACATGGCTATACGGGTACTACAACGCAGGCGACACCTCCCCGGTGCTCTACATGTGGGACAGCTCCTGCATCGAGGCCGATGACGGCGGTGCATGCATACGGGCGAACTCGGTCCCGGGCATGGGCAGGTGGGTCCTTGTGTCCAGGGAGCTCCATTTCGACGTGCGGCACTTCGGAATCTTCCCCACGAGCGACATGTACTCCACTGACACCTCGTACACCTCGCAGATCGCGAACTGCGCACCCTACCTGGACCGGGTAGGCTCCGACGCGTGGTTCCCGGCAATCAAGTCCGAACTCAGCTGGTACCTGTTCGACGGATCAAACACCTTCGGCATAAGGGGCGACATCTTCATCAGTGACAGCGTGAGGTTCCATTGCAAGACGGGGACCACTGGCACCGTAATTTCGTGCCACGAGGTTCACAAGGGCACCCCGGGCCTCTTCGTGTCAAGCGTGAACACGGGTACGGGCACCCTCCGTGCGGACTGGGTGAACATTTCCTGGGTGGGTGGCAACGTGACCGGGGATGCGCGTGTAGGCTGGGTCATCGACTCTGCGGACTTTGCACGCACCATCACGGGCAAGGAAGTGAAGTTCATCACGAATGGCAGCCCGTCCCTTCAGCTAGACAACTGCCTCATTACCTCCAACAAGAAGATTACCGGGCAGATCGTGATCAGGAACTCCGTGCTGCATACGGACTTCTTCGCGGACGACTACAGCTGGGGCTCGCTCACTTCCGCAGGCAACCGGATTTTGCTCGAAAACTGCAAGGACGCGAACACGTACATCCTCCTGAAGAACAAGCAGAACGAGGCGGACTACGGCGACCTCGGCGAACAGGCCGTCAGTGCAGCGGTACTCGCCGGGGGCACCATAGAGAACTGCTCTGGCCGCGTGACCTTCACGTCGCACGGGGCGACAGAGATGCACAACGTTTCCCTTGTGGTATCCGGGCTTACGAGCGCCGACAGCCTGAACCTGGTCGACTCCTGGATAAGCTTCGAGGGAAATCCGGTGCTATCGTCGCTGCATTTGCGCCGGGGGTCACTTGCAGGAAGCGCTTTGCAGGTGCTAGGCAACTCCCTCATCGACTCTGCGGACATCGACTGCCCCGTCACGTCGCTCGGCACCAAGCTAGTAATCCGCAACTCCTGCATCCACACCCCGGTTACCGCGCAGGACATCGACCTCCTGAACAACCAGGTGTATGCGGAAGTGAGCCAGGTGGACAATGCCGGATTCATCAACGTGAACTGCGTGGGCAACATGTTCTATCTTGACGACAATGACGCCCCCGCAAGGCACTACGTCCATGCCACCACCACGGGCACTATCGTCAGGGGAACATGGGCCAAGAACGGTTCCGCGTATGATACGGTGCACTGGATCCGCCTCGACCGTACGAACCTGGAAGAGGAGGACAGGCGCCACCAGTACACGTACACGGGCAACTGCGAGCCATATCTCATGAAGTGGAGCGGTCGCTGCCACCCGATGACCTTCCGCAAGTGGAGCGGGTACCGCGTGGACTCTTCACAGGGCGAGGGCGTATGGAGCACGACGGACCAGCCGTTCATCTTCTTCAATACGAGGACGAGGAAGCTTACCGCAGTTAACCGCCAGATATACTGGAAGATGTTCACGGTGGGACGCGGGTTCCTCATGCGCTCCGGGCGCATCATGAGCAAGCCGGGCGTATTCGGCCTGCTGGAAGGCGACTACAGCGATTACAGGTGCGGCGACGTGCCCATCGTATGGTGCTGGGGATGCAACTACCGCAAGATGGAAAACGGGTCCCAGGAGGAAATCACCGGCTACCCGCTGTGCGTTTCCCTTGACGGCGATGGCGAGGCCGAGTACAATGTCTCCTTCGAGGCAAGCGACGAGGACCATACCCAGTCATCGTTCAGCCAGGGCGTGGAGCTCGGCTACTACCCGAGTACGGACTGGGGCGACGCCCACCCGCAGGAGGCGAACTGGCCCATCTACCCGAGCGACAGCCCGGTGACAATGACCATCTTCGTGATGATCGACGCGGACTTCTCGACGGCCAACAACCCTGTAGGCTACACCTAGCCTATGAAAGCAAATTCTCCATAACGGCGTCCCACGAGGGCGCCTTTTCGATTATGTCCCCGTCGAATGGCTCCCCGGACGACGTGCGCACGTTTGCGCCGACAAGGGACGCGGGTATCATTTCCGCCTCGCCCTTGTGCTGGTACATCTTGCTTAGGACGTGCTGGAAGGAATGGTAGCCAATCCTGTACAGGTAATTGAAAGGGGCCGAAGCAGACGGGTATTCGTCGCCCTTGAACTTGGTACGCGCCTTGAGCATGTCCACGAGGGCCTCGAAGTCCAGGTTTTCCTTGATTTCGTCGTCGTAGCCCCGGAACTTTGCCGAATTGAGCATGATCTTGATGATGTTCTTGCAGTACAGGCCGTAGTGGTTCAGGTCGTCGTTTGACGGGTCCTCCGTGCTCATTATGGCCCTGAGGTGGGCCAAATCGACATCGCGGTCGATGTTGAACCCCTCATCTTCTCTCCCCCTGTAAATGTCTCTCTTCTGTCTCGCCATGGTGTTTACCCCGTACACAGTCTTATATCTCCGCCGGGGAAACTATCTCATTCCGGCCTCTAATTTCTCCCCAGGAGGCTCTATGGAAATTGGCTACCTACTCAGCCCTGTTATTCAGCTTGAAGACATCAACGGCCTGCCGCTAGTGGGTGGCCGCATTCGCGTTTATAGGCACGGGACGACCATCCCCTACATCACCTACAAGGACTTCGACGGAAACCGCAACCCTGCCGAGGTGATCCTCGACGGCAAGGGCATGTGCATTCTAATCGCCGACAAGAACCTTGCCTACGACATCTACTGCGAGGACAGGTACCACGTGGAGCAGTGGTCCCGCCTGAACGTATGCACCATCGGTTCCGGGCACGGGGACTCCACGGAGGCCCTGGAATGGTTCAGGGGCGAGAGCTACTCGGTCTACGGGGAATCGGACATCTACGTGCCCTTAAAGGTGGACGGCACCATGGACGTGGCCGATGACGGCATCTATGTGCATGGTGACCGGTACTACCACATCACTGCCCACTTCTCGGCCATCCGGGAGACTGCCGCCCCCTACTACGACAGCTTCGACGTTCGCATCGTAGGGGAATCGGAGCACCCGCAGGACATCGCGGAACAGCACTTCACCATCGACTGGTCCATGGGCCTCGTGCAGGACTTCGAGATTTCCACGGACTTCATGTGCAAGGAGGACGGCACCATCCGCTTCTACGTGGAAGACGTGGGCGAATACGGCGCGGTGAGCCTCTCCGATGTCGAGGTCCACAGGGTATACAGCGGTGTCGCGGAGGTCCCCGGGCACCTGCTGACCAGGGAGGAGGCTGACAGGCTCTACCAGGGCACCCTTACGGAAGGACGCGGAATCCGCATAGACCAGAACAATGTCATTTCCATTACAGGCGACATGGGCGCCCAGTCGGACTGGTGGGTCAACGACACCGAGTCGCCCTCGTTCATCCGCCACAAGCCGGACCTGTCCGAATACGCGACACAGGCGCAGGTCTCGGCGCTCACGGCGCAGATTGCGACACTATCCAACACGGTAACGCAGCTGTCAAGCGCCATAACTACGCTGCAGACCCAGATGTCCCACTGGATCGGGGAAATGAACACGCTAAGCGGCCAGGTCAATACCAACACGTCCAACCTAGGCACCCTGAACACCAGGTACAACAGCCACGGCAACAACTACGACGCCGACAGCCACAGGATATCGCACTTGCTGTAAGTGAGGTAGTTTACTGGCCAAAAGGAGACTACCGATGTGCATGTTCGATTGCCTTAAACGTACGAGGGGATGGAAGGAAGACCCCAACCTGAGCCTGAACGACAACCTGTTCTTCGGCTCGGTCCACTTCTGCGAGGTGTTTTTCAACAAGTACAGGGTAAGCAGGCACGCCAACGAGCACGACTACGACGACATGGCGGCTGACTGCTCCGTCGCTGTCTACGAGGCGGCAAAGCGAAACATAGACAAGTGGGACCGGAGCTACCGTCTTGACCAGTACCTGTACGGCAGGGCATGGAGCGTGGTAGGCAACTGGCTGAAGACGTATTTTGACAGGAAGCAGAGGACTCCGCTCGACATACCGAAAATCGCCGACAACAGGCTGACTTCGGTCGACTATGACGTAGGCGTCGACGAAATCGGGTCGGCCAACTACGGCCAGGGTACGAGGTATGTCGTGTTCAAGGAGACGCCCAGGTCTTACTATGAAAAGAAGCTCAGTGACTCGGCGGCTCAATTTTTGGACTACTACGAGGACTGCATCGACATGGGCATCGAGCCGGTTGCACCGGAGGACTTCTTGACCAACAAATCATCACTGGGGACAGATCTACGTTATTTACAGAAAATTTTAAAAGAAAACCCTAGTCCAAGGGTGGCTAAAAAACGAGTTCGTGCTTCCCTTGGTAGGGATAAAAACTCAACCTAAAACAGCTTTCTATGTTCTCGATTTGCACAGGTAAGCACGGACTTTTTTGGAGATTGAGGGAGATTGGGAGGAGAATTTATATGGCACAGAGTGACATTAAAGCAGTTATTGTAAAGTCTGGACACGTCTTGGTAGCGTCCGGTCACGTGCTTACGGCGAGACCGGAATTACCTATCTGGAATGCCAGAGCTGGCAAGGAGAATTTATATGATTAAGATTCCAAAATTGCTAACAAATATGCCGCAGGGCCTGACCCCGGCGGAACAGAAACAGGGGCGTGACAACCTGGGACTGGCCGATGTCGCAGCAAGCGGGTCCTACAACGACCTTACTGACAAGCCGGTCATCCCGGCCCCGCAAACAGTTAACGATGCCGTGTTTACCTTGCAGGTAAACGGTGCCCGGCTGGCCACCTTTACGGCCAATTCCGCCACGGATACAACGGCAAACGTAGTCGTCCCCACAAAGACGAGCGACATCACGAATGACAGCGGGTTTATCACAAGCGCCGACTTGCCATCGGTTGGCAATGGCACAATTACCATCCAGAAGAACGGGACCAGGGTGGACTCGTTTACCACGAACCAGTCCGGCAACAAGACAATCAACATCGCCGTGCCTACGAAGACAAGCGACATCACGAACGATTCCGGATTCCTTACAAGTCAAACACAGAGCAACTGGACGCAGACAAACTCAACGGCTGTAGACTTTATCCGTAACAAGCGGGCGTTCAAGACTTTCGTGACAAGCTACGACTACCCAGACTGCATGCACACACGCACTCCGGGTGCAAATACTAAAGTGCTCGTTTATTTTCCGTACGAAGACCGCAAAAAGGTTTTATTCGTTAACGGGCGCGTCTACGACTTGAAGATCACTTCGTCCGGAATCCTTCCTCAAGACGATACGGTAGAGGCAATAACGGCACGCTTGTACGTACTTGACACTGACGGAAACCGTAAGTATTTGTGTCCGGCGTATACGTTCAAGGCTGGTAACTCGGTTCAGTTTGACTTGCACTGGGAGGCGAGCGGCGTATTTAGCATAAGCGAAGCAATGCTGGATGAATGCGCTCCGCACATCGAGTTCGACTGCTATCTCAAGGCGAATACTGACTTTACTATCTACTGTAACGGCCTCGAATGGTCTCTCAACGAGAACGTCGCTATTTAACCAGTCAATGGAGGAATTATTTTATGGAAAACATGTACTTGCAGATTGGTGCTGCCGTCGTGCTACTGCTTACCTCCATTGCCGGGTGGTTCAAGGCCCATTCAGAAATCGGGGCCGTAGTGAAGGACCGGGAGGCGACAAAGGAAGCCCGGACCAAGGACTCCCTTGAACTGCACGACAAGGTGCTGAAGCTGGAATTCGGCTACACTACCTTGAAGGATTCGCAGCAGCTGATTACCGAGCAGGTTGCCGATACCGCAAAGGCCGTAGGCATCCTGAACACGCAGCTCGCCCAGGTCCTCGTAAAGCTCGACAATGTAATTGAAGAGCTGAAGGAATTGAAGCGCAATGAGTGAGACCATACTTTTCATAGCCGTGGTCCTTGTCGTCGGCTGGCTCCTGTTCGACATCGGGGACTGGAACAAGCCCCGGAAATGGTAGGGGGGGATAATTTCCCTACGGAGCGAAATTTAACAATGCATGCGGAGGAGAAAGAGCATGAAAGAGATTTATAACGGCGAAACCGTGGCCCTCGGTGGCGTGAACCTGCTTACCAGGGAAGTAATCGTGGACGACTCCACGGGCGAACGCGCAAAGTTCACCTATGACAAGACGACGGGCTCGATCACAGTCCTTGACGAGGTTGACCCGGATTCTGTCAACCCGGTCACGGCGCGTGCAGTTGCCCAGGCGGTCGCGGGTGCCTCTGGCGAAGTGCCCGTAATCGGCGACAATGACAACGGCAAGGTGCTGAAGGCAGTGGTAAATGGCGGTCAGAAGAGCGCCGAATGGGGCGAAGCTGCGCCTGCGGTGACCGTGGACCAGACGTACAACGCGTCTTCCACGAATGCACAGTCCGGAACGTCCGTTGCACAGGCAATCGCCTCCGTACCGTCTTCCAGCTACACCGCCGGGGACGGCATCGAAATCAGCAACGACAAGATTGCAGTACGTGCAGGAAAGAACCTGGACTTTGCAAATACATTGGTCGCAACGCAGCTTTATAGCCCATTATATGAATATCACGGTAACTGGGTCTGGTCCGTCATCGGCCCGCTGAACATGACTAGAATTGTACAGCTGCGCCAAGGCATGACGATAAAGATGAAAGCTGGAGCAACGCTCGCGATGACCGGTGCAGACGGCGGGGCGCATTTTGCAATTTGCCGCAGGGACAGCGCCAACGGTCCTGAAATATCCGGCGGCAGTATCGTTCTTGTTGCCGATGCCGCATTGACGACGGACACCTCACGCACCTTTGTGATTAGGGAAGGGGACACCTTTGTCGCCGATTTTTCTTCATTGAGTGAAAAATCCGTCGGCAGCTTCAATGACATTGATGATGACAACGTAGATGAATTTTACCTTACGGTCTTAAGCTACAGCGCATCTACTACTGTCAATAACTCCAGATACATAACCGGTCCAATCTATGATTACCCCGGGAATCTGGTGAACACCGCGGACTACTACACCGAGAATCCTGCCGTGAAGGAACTCGTTGCAGTGGACCAGCTCCCGGCATCCACACCCGCAGACGAAAACAAGGTGCTTACCGTCAATTCATTTGGTGTTCCAAATTGGGCGAATGCTCCAAGCTACAACGCAGGGGACGGCCTCTCCCTCGCAGGCAACGCGTTCAACGTGAATGCGGGTGCAGGTCTTGCCATCGGCAACTCGGCATCCACGCGAACGGTGAACATGACCGGCACCATATTATACCCAGGCTTTAGAGTCGGCACCTCGTTGACATTGATGTCTTCGGACTATTGTGCCGCACTGAATGCAGGACCGGTTACCGTTTCCGTTGCTGACCTCGGTGTTGCACAATGGAACTTTGCCGACACCTCGACGCAGTTCCTGCTCAATGGATATTTTGCAATCTGCGGGAAGGACCACAATGACATGGCCGACTACACCGACCGTCTCGTCCTCACGCAGCTCCCGGGACAGTATTCGCTCGACAATCCCCAAGTCCCGGCAGGCAACTACAGCGTTGACCTTAACGACGTGAACACTTCGCTGTCGACTATCACGTGGTCGCAGGTAGAGGCCAACCCGGAAAACTACTGCTTCCGCTTCATAGCGG
>Ga0265301_10001379_pt1 | contig 31957 bp, 49 predicted proteins | sample AusTroGonzalo_MG_2_FD_193488 | JGI IMG/M metagenome (GOLD analysis project Ga0265301, IMG submission 193488) | Bovine rumen microbial communities from tropical cattle in Woodstock, Queensland, Australia - Gonzalo_04 | ecosystem: Host-associated > Mammals > Digestive system > Stomach > Rumen ... | reverse complement strand
TGGGCGATCAGGGCAGGGGACCGGGTTCCCTCGCCACCCCTACCACTTGCCGTCAGGAATGAGCATTTTTTTCTCTGCTCGCACCCGGTCGGTCGGAAGGCGATTCCCCTTCCGTTGATTACAAACGTAATGAGCAGGAGCGAGATTGTTCCAATCCTCTGCTGCCCCCTCGGGTGAATCATAACCGCCTTCTTTGTAGCGAGAGATTGGAATTATTTCATCGATCACAAAGGACAAAGGATGGTGCGCATCGCTTGGTTCGTCGTAATGAATTGGTCCGAGCCTTCCCTGACACAGATGGCAAGGAAGCCCCATGGCTTTAAACCGAGCCCGATACTTACGTCTCCGTCCTGATTTCCAGCGTGGGTTTACTTTGCTTTTGGTATTTGCCATAGTTTCTCCCATGCAAAAAGGAGACCACGGTTATTTCGCAGTCTCCCTTTCGCTGTTGAGGGTTTTTTGAACTTGACAGTATGTCCACTATCATATTACCACTATATACTGTGATTTGTGTGACAGGCGATACAAGATAAGTCATTTGGGTAAGTCTTTGACGAACCGGTGGTATAATTGCCGAACCGACTCGGCGGTATTATTTCCGCCCACAATATCCGCCACGTTCTCCCAGGTATAAAGCATGCAGCATCTATACTCGATAATGAGTCGCATTAGTGGGTCCTCTATGGTCAAGATGAACTTTTCAACCTCTCCCACGGCATATTGAATCTCTCCGATCTTACCCTCAACGATCTTCGAAACTTCTTGCAACTTGACCGCTTTGTCTTCCGTGGGCTTATTGATCCCGTTGGTTGCTGATCTCGGCATTCCGTCAAGAACCTTTGTCCCCAGAGCAATGTCTGCCTGAAGCTCTGCAAGTCTCTCCTGCCACATCACAAGTTCTTTTTTCAAGTAATATATTCGTTCAAGTTCAGTCCTTGTCATGTTTTCTTCTCTCCTATTCCGGCATCAATAATTGCCTTTGCCCTCACTTCCGACACCGTGATGATCTCCCCTGCCTGCACCTGTCTTTTGAGTACCATGTCATTATATGTCATCAGTATGCGAACCTTGATTCCCTTCTTTTTCTTGGGCTTGATCTTGTGGTTCAGTATCTTGTCCCATTGCTTTTTGATTGCTTTGTTGTCGTATTTGTACTCAAACACAGGGACTTCAAGTAGCTTGTGAACATCAAAACCCATGTCAAACGGGATGATATATCCATTCACTCCGTCTTCAATACCCATTTCAGCGGCTGAAGGGAAGGGACAGACGAGAACCGGAGTTCCGTTCACCAACGCTTCGAGAATGGAATATGACCACGCTTCCGAATCTGACAACTGCACAAGATAGTCAGCTCTTGCAATGTATGGCTGGATGTCCATTTCAAGCCCAACATTGACCATCCCCCTGGGTGCATCATTTATCTGTCCGTCCGAGAAATTAAACCAGATAAACGGTATCTCGGCTTCGTTAAGACGTTCCGCAAGTATTCTCATGCGTTGTTCGTTGTTTCCCTTGTCATTCGCAGGAATACGAGTTGCGGATATCAGGATCAGGGCTTTTTTGTCTGTCTTTGTAATCGGGTTATGAATAACCATGGCATCTTTTGACTCCTTATCGAATGATTTTTTGCTTGCTTCCGACACATTGACCACGAAGTCAGAGTCTTGTGGTATATGCCAATTCGGATTCGTTCTGCAGCCATGACACATCCTGACGGTCTGTTTTGCTCGAATATTTCCGGGCATTGAATCCAAAATCCGTAAAAGGATCAATGTGTCGCAAAAATAAATGCTGTTAGGGTCATAATTGACAATTTGGATCTTTTTTCCAATTCGCTCCCTTTGTTCAACGTGGATCGAGTTGACTATTAGAGTCGCCTTTTCGTATAGGTCCGCAAAGTGATAAATGAACGATTCAATCCCCCCGATCACATGCAAATAACCAATGAATAAAACGATCTCGTATTGTTCGGGTACCGGAACAATCGAACAGCCCCTATATTCTTCGCCTTTCAGGTAATGGGTCCATATGTGGCAAGGTTTCATGATTTGACACCAGCGTTCAAGCTCCGGGATGTCGTTCTGGTAGGTCAAAAGGATCACTTCGTTTTGCCTGTCATCGTCCCGGATCTGTTCGAGAATGTCCTGACGGTCTTCTGTGATGTGGTTGTAGTAATAAACGATCCTTTTTGTTTTGCAGAGCCCGTTTTTGTACCGCTTCACGTTGGAGCCTTCAACATCGGTCCGATAGAAGTACAAATAGTCAGGAATAACAGAAATTGTTAGTGAAGAGCTAAAAATACCTAATTTTCTTGTAAAATCTTCGTCTTCGCAAGCGTCTTTTTGTTCGTTAAAGCGAATATTCCCGATATATGACCGTTTGAAGCATCTGGTACAAGCCGAAGGATTTTTCAGTCTGTCTCCGTCCTTTGATACCTTGTAATTAAACAATGCTCCGTTCGTGTTTAGTGATCTCCACGAATATTCGATGATGTCTCTGTCCTCGGGTATCTTTTCAAACAGTTTCTCGATGAAATTATCCGAAACCATATCGTCCGAATCGATGAATTGGATGTATTTTCCAAAGGTGCATTCAATTCCGGTGTTTCTTGCTGCAGCCTGTCCCCTGTGGGTCATCCTTTTAACAGCCACAAAAGTGTATTCCGTGGAATAAGGCACATCAGATCCGTCATCAACAACGAGAATTTCAACTTCACAGTTTATTTGCTTCTCCAGAACGCTTAAAAGCTCGTCTGTGTATTCCTTGGTGTTGTAATATGGGATGATTATTGATAATAGGGTTTTCATGGCATCACCTCTTCGATTTTCTTCAAGTCTTCGGGTTTATCAACATCACAGGTCCAATCGTTGATCACAAAGTAATTGGAATAGTCGATTCGATTCAGTTGGGTGCATTTTATGACCTGCCACAACTCCCAGGAGATCGGTTCCCGGTTAAACCTCTTTTCTTCCGCCAATTTCCGTGTCGTATCAACGCACATCCTGAAAAAGTCCGTTGCAACCACCTTGAAAGCGAAAGGTTCAGCCCAACTTTTGACATAATTTGCCGAAAATGGCGGTGAAGATGCGAAAAACTCGATATTCTTCGTTTTAACGCCGATTATCGTTTTCAACGCTTCAGGAGAAAAAACCACATCGCCGAAGATATAGCAGACAGGCTCTTTTGAAGGGTAAAAACCATCTACCCAATGACCGCCATTTCCGAAGGTGTTCAAACCATTCCGTAAGCAAGGCATTCCGAACTTCTCAAACCTCTCATCATTGGAACTGATCGCTATGTCCTCGATCCCACTTTCCTGGAGAAGCCGAATCGTCCTTGCGACTATCGGTTCTCCCTTGATCTTGAGAAGCTGCCTCGGGGTTTTAACGTGGTAATCTCCGCCACACATGATGATATATTTCATATCTCACTCTCCCCAATCAGCTCTTCAATTCTCAACTCAAGAAGCATGATGATGTCGTCCTGCTTCTGCTTAAGGCATTCATGAGCCTTCACAATGCTTTGGAGCTTCTTGATGGTCTCTTCCTGGTGATTGATGATCCTGTCCTGCATAGAAATCAGCTCATTCGCTCTGTCAATTAGATCCAGAAGTTCTTCTTCTCTTGTCATTATTTGCCCCCTTCCTTGAGTTTCATCACGCTATATGGAACAATCAGCTTGTCCATTGCCAGAGCATATCCATACTCCCTATTCGCTCCGCAGGATTTTTCCCATCCAGGAAGCTGAACCAACGTGTCGCACATTTCAAGAATCTGCAAATCAAGTCTCAATAACTCTTCATAGGTGATGTCGTCGGGCAAACTTCTGTATAATTCCGCAGGATTCGCCACATGATATCCCTGATTCCGTAGAAACTGATCTGCTTCCGTGAACTTGCTCATGTATTCAGGATCACTTGTCATAGGTCCCGAAAGATAAACTCTCATCATAACTCTATCCCCCCGTAGTAAATGTTCGGGTCCGGTTCGAAATCATCGGGCATGATGAATGGAGACCACTTATCCACATTGTTGAAACCTGTCGGATCTGTGGAGTCATACCAGAGACCCGTTTTGGCGTTGTATGCAGCCGTTTCGCAATCGCCCTTGTCCGTGAAGATCACAACCATGTCGGACCAGCCTGTCTCATCGACTTCGGGCTTGATTAATTTGGCATCCTTGGGTGAAAAATCAATCTTGTTCATCTTCCTCGTCTCCTTCCTCGTCTTCTTCCGTGGGTTTCTCATCAAATCGATGCTCCATGTAATATCTGTCCTTTGCATCTTCCCATCTGCAAACTGATATGAACTCGTCATAATCAACTTGTCCGTGCTTGTATTCTGCAAATATGCTCATTTCTTCGCTCCTTTCTTCTTCCAGAAGCGGAAAACCTTCTTCTGCTTCTTGGGGCGATACATCAGGATCAGCGTGTCGCACATTTTGATCACGTCTTCGCTCTTAACGGCGTACATGCACTCTTTGCAGTTGCCGGAGCATTCCTTCTCTGTCTGTCTAACGGTACAAGCTCTCAATTTATGGAGCATTCTGTATATATCATCTCTGCCCATTGATTTCTCCTTTCAAAAAACTCTCAAAATGGAATTTCTTCGTCTTCGTCTTCGCTTGGTTTAACCTTTTTCAAGTAAACCTTTTTTATGTCCTTGGTCCGTTCTTCAACAACCCTCTTGCTGTCCTCGAAGTAGTACATTCTTACATTTCCCGTTTTACCGGTTAACCTGTTTTTTGTGATTGATAATATTCGGACTGCCGGATCTGGTTCGTTTCCGTCCACAATCGATCTCGCATAAGTCAGAACGACGTTTGCTTTGTTGGTGATATCAGCAGTTCCTGAAACATCGTCATTATCCAGATATTGCCCTGTGGATTTCCTGGGATGGCAGATCAGCATTACCACGACATCAAATTTTCGGGCTATCTTGGCAAGTTTTCCGCAGAAATTGCTTTGCTGACGGTAAAGAGCTTCATTTGTGCCTGCTGTGTCTTCCATAGCGGTCATCAAATTGTCAATCAGGACAAATCGGATGTTCTTTTGCAGTATTGCCGATTCAACTGTGTCAAGCAGCTTGGCGGTGTCTTCTTCGTCAACATCCGTGTCGTCATAGATAAACAATCGTCCTTTGTACCACTCCTGGCATTCGTCTCGCTCGTGGGTATAGGTGAACTTGTCGCCTTTTCCGATAACCTGTCGGTCAAGCCAGTTCTTGACGGCGTAATCTTTCATTTCCCCGGAATAGATCAAGCAGTTATTTCCGTGATCCAACGCATCGACCACAAACTGTGAAGCCATGGTTGACTTACCTTCTCCACGCTTACCCGTTAAAATGACCAAATCTCCGTAATGAAACCCACCCGAAAGCACTTTGTTGAGCTCTGGGCTCCCTGAATTGATGGACGGTTGCGATTCAATGTCTATAGATTCAACTTCTGCCATTTCCTTGATTCTTGAAGGTGTCGGAAACTGTGCATTTTCAACCGCTTTGACAAGTGCTTCTTTTCCGTACTTCTGCAGAATCTCGTTTGCATCCTTGCAGCCTTGATAATCTTCAGGTCGAACGACCTTAACCTTACTCTTGAATCTGACTGACAGTTCCCTTGCCAAAGTGATCTCACCGTTCTCGTTATCCCCAAAAACCACAATGACTTGAAATCTGTTCACCCAATCCCAGCAATGCGGAACCCATGTAAACCCGTTTTTGCCTGTTGGAACCGATACGGCATTCTGTACGCCTGCTTCCGTCAGCGATAACGAATCAATCTGCCCTTCCGTGATGACCAACCGCACGAAACTTTCACAATGATTCATTCCGAACAGGATCGGCATACATTTCTTTTCGCACCACTCCTTTGAACCTTTGGCTTCTGGATCTATATTCCGGTACTTGATGAACTTCAGCTCTCCGTCTTCCGTCTTGAACGGAAAAATGAGCTTCTTTTTGTTGTCATCCGCAACGGTAATCTCATAATCTCGGCAAACCTTTTCAGAAATCCCTCTGGTCTTTAAATACTCAACCGCTTCATCCTTGGATTTGGTGATCCTGTGTGCATCCCTAAAATGACGGAACTGTGTATTGTAGTCCTTGATGTTGTAATACCTGGAAGGCTCCGTTCCGATGTCAAAATCTTCAAAGTCTCTGGCAAGGGTTATCATGTTTCCCTTTGCAGAGCACCCGGATCTCTTGCAGTTGAATTGTCCGGTCTTAAGATCTATTGCAAAGGTCTTCTTGTCCCTATGTCTTCCGCCTTCACAATATGGACAGCGAGTGAACACGAGTTGGTTGCCGATCCTAATTGCTGGACCATGGCTTTGCGAGAACGAAAACGCATCTTCTTCTTTAAACTCGTAAAAACTCATGAAATTACTTCCCCTGCTTCCCATTCTTCATCGGTACACCACATCGTGCTCGGGTCCTGAACATAATTCTCGTCATCGTCTTCTTCTGGAGCCGGAGCTTCGTCAAGAAGCGAATCGGCTCCTTTTTCTTTTATTTCCTTTTGCATTTCTTTATTATTTATTAGGTGTGTATTGACCGGTGTATTGACTGGTGTGCATTTTGATGTCTTACTTGCTGTCTTGTTAGGTGTGCGGCGATTCTGAAAATCCTCATATTTTATGAGGGTTATGACTGTGCGGTTTGATGTGCGTTCTGTGCGCACCATGCCGTCTTGTTCCAAGGTAGAAATGAAACGCCTCGCACGATCTCTGGACCAGCCCCACCTTTTAGCAAGTTCCGTTATGCTTAAATTCACATCCCCACGCTTAAATACTGTCGGTTTCCCTCGCCAGATCGAAACGTGTGTCGTGTGATCTGCAATAAGCAGAAGGTCAATCCACGCCATGCTCTTGTTGAAGGGCTTATCTCTATAAGTCCAATGATCGAGAATCCCTCGATCCAAATAAATGTAAGTTCCTTTGTTAGCCATACTCTCCCAACTCCAACCTTCTTTTTGCTTCACGGTACAAAATCTCGTAAATCATTTGTCCTGATAGATCCTTGGGAACGAAGATCGGCTTGATTTGATATGTTCCGATAAGTTTCAACAACCTGTGAAGATACGCCTTGCTATTGAACTTGGTTCCATATTTACCGGTGAAAATTTTCACCCAGGAAGCGTCTTCAACGAGTAAGTAAACGGAAGCTCCGTGTTCTTTGGCTCGGTCAAATTCTCGGCAAAAGCGATCCCAATTCTGACAAAGGTTCCCGGATAATTCACGAAGGGACATTTTGCGTTCTATGACGGAATCGCCCTGAACGGCTCCCACGTCCTCATGAAGCCACTTTCCGTTCGGAAGCATAAAATCGTATGTATAATCTCCGTAGTCTAAATTCTGGCGAACGTAGGGGCAGCCAAACGAATCACAACGCCTCGTGTATTCACTTGTCGGCTGCTCCGCCGTATCAACCAAAATTCGAAAACTATCAAGACATTCCTGAATCTCGAAATTGTCCATTAGCTGAAAGGGATCTCCTCGTCAGTCGAAACCTTGGTAAAATCATCAGCTGAAGAGGTGGAAGAGGTGGTATGAGATCCGTTTCCGGTGTAGCCATTCTTTGCAATAAACTTCGCCTTGGGTGCGTTGCCAGAACGAACGGCATCAACGGAGCAGGCAAATCTCGGCTCGGTGTAGACGATCTCTTTTCCGTCATCCAGGACGGTACCGGTCTCGCCGAAAACAATGCCGATCTTGAGACCCTTCCACTTCTCTTCGTGCCAATCCCACTTGTAGCCCTTGTTTGAATCCTCGAAGCCGTTCACCCACTTCGCAAAAGCGTTCTTAGTCCAGCCGTCCTTTTCGGAGCCGTCGTCCTTGGGAACATATATGCTCTTCCTTCCCTTCCACTTCTTATCCTCGGAAGTGTTTGCGTCGTACTGCTTACGGAAGAAGTCCTTCTGGTCTCCCTCGATGATGTCAAACAGGATGTCGATGTGGTCGGAATAGCCGTTCTCTCCGTTCTCGTACTTCACATTCTTGATCTCACAAACGTAAGATCCGACAGGAAGCCTCTCACTTCCTGTGTGCTTTGCAGCTTCTGCTGCCTGCTCAAAACCGTTAAATGCTTTCATTTTTTGTCTCCTTTTCTTTTAAAAGCTGAATTAATTGTTCCTTGGTTAACGATTCATAGAAATGGTCTTCTAAATAATCGAGTTGTGAATTTATGAGTTCTATGACAAAGGCTTGCTTGCTCTTTTGAACTTTTGCTTTTTTGCAGAAATCAACAATTCTTCTGGTTGTTGCAACATCGATTTGAGGTTTATAGCCGTTTTCGCAAATATTCTCATTAAATACGGACCTTGCCGATTTTTTTTGCATTTTGGCTTTGTTATTCTCGTTAAGAAAAATTATGAATTTATCCCAATTAACCAAAGTTTTTCTTCCAGACATCACGAAAACAATTTGTTTGGTCTCACATAACCTCTTGATCCTGCAATACGGAATGCCGCTTCTTTCCGAGGCTTCTTTGATCGTTATCATTTCAGGACATTGTTTATCCATATCATTTGCCCCCTTTCTTTGCGTTGATTCCGTAAAACTCACGGATCTTGTCGTCAACAAACTTCAAATTATTGTCAATCTCGGTCTCACTCTCGGAAAATAGATCCTCGGGTGCCTTGGTAATGTCGTAGCCGTCTGTTTGTGTCCTGAAGAAGTGTTTTCCGTGATCTGACATGCAACGAAGACAAATCGTGACCATCCCTTCAAGGCAAACCTTGTTGTCTATGAGCTTTCCAATCGTGCGGAGCTTCGTTTCTCCTGTGTCGGAAGTATCTTCGTGGAGAATGATATAAACCGTGATATCCGCAGGAACCTCATTTTTGATACGCTGGACGAGAAAATACATCGTGTCTGCTATCTCGTCATACATTTCGAAGGATGCGTTTCCCTTCTTTGCTCTGTGATTGTTCATGAATCGATGTGTCATTAGATAACCGGCATCATCGATTACACAGATTTTGCAGGGCATTTTGTTCAGCTGCTCGATGATCGTATTGATTGAATCTGTCCTGCAGACGTATTTGAATTTAGATCGGAAAGGAAGTTCTTTCCCTTCCACGTTGACCAGAAGAATTTCGTCTTCTTTGAAGAACTTTAGGCTACGGCTCTTCCCGGAACCGCTCTTGCCATAAACCAAAATTGGAACTGCCATGTTCAAACCCCCTTTCATTTACTTAATCTCAACGTGTTTTCCTCTTGGCTCTAAATGGGCGAAATCAAGTTCTTTGCCTTCCTCGAGCGCCTTGCGGATCAGCTCGTTGTCGTTCTCGTAGATGATCCTCTTGAAGTTGTCAGGAACCTCGCCTGTGATCTTCAGCGGTTCAAGTCCGCCGTTGCCTTTCAGCTTGATCTTGAACTTGCCTGCATCGAGCTCGTCCACATTGGCAATTTGCATTGCGCCTTTGATGGCTTCCTTCATCGCCTTGATCCTGTTTTCACGGACCTCTTTTTTGTGCTTGAACTCCAGCTCGAGAGCCTTCGCCTGTTTTGCTTCCATTTCGACCTGTTTGATCACGTTTGCGTAGCCGGAAGCCTTAACCGCAAGCTCTTCCGTGAGCGATTCAAGCGTGTCGATGAAAGCCTGATCTGTGATGTCCTCGTCGGTCATCATGTCGTAGAACCTTTGAAATTCATTCGTGATTTCGAATAATGTCGCCATTTCCTGTCTCCTTTCATAAGCATTTAGTTGTGAAATCACCTTTGATACGGTAGAAATCTCCGTTGTCCATGTAGATGTGCTTGACCTTGGTGTCGTCAAAACAGTCAATCCTTACAACGTGGGATGTGTTCAGGAACACTTCCTGGTCTAACGGTTGCCACGCATTTGGCTTGTCAAAGTCCTTTGCTGCAACAAACTGCACATCTTCGCTCTTCAAGTGAATGAACGGAAGTCTCACATCAAATCTGTCAGCCATTGTCAATTAACCCCCTAACTTTCCATTTCCGTCCGATGTCCCACTTGTTGAGGGTCATTCGATACGGAGTGCTTAATTTCTTAAAACCATTTCTCTGGTTTATCGGGTTTACATGCGGAAGGACATTGCAGAGATAAAAATTCGGATAATCTGCGATGATCTCAACCGGAATGTAATGCCCGTACCAACCAGGGTGAACGTCCAAATTTCCGTCCTTTTCCATCAGCATGATTTCAATTTGTTCACCGATTACGTCGTTTGGAAACATTGCTTTGTCGTTCGCTCCTTTCGATTACTCTTTGGACCGCCTTAATAACTTCTTCAATGGTGTCGCACGGACATCCTGTCATCTGGTTTTTTCCTTCCCAATCAACTCCGATATGTCGCCGATCTTCTCCCAGGTAATTACTTTCGTCTATTTCAAGCACGGAATGTTTGTTGAATGTGTGCCGATAAACCGTGTTATTAATGGAATTAGGTCCCAGATAGTCGACTTTGTGCTCCGTGAACTCTAAACCGAATTTTCTTGATACAAGCTCGACCACTTCAATCAGGCTCGGAAGTTCTTCAAGCGGTGCAATGTCCTTATTTGTCAGGACAAGCTCTTCTCCGTTCACTTCGCAAAAGGTGTAATAATGGTCGAAGTCCGTGATTTTTCCGATAAACACCTCATCATCCAACCAAACTTTGACTTTTTGCCCGACCGACCTGTTGAACTCGTATTCATACGGCTTTGGATTCTCTTTCACGCTTGAAGCGTAGTCCCAGATATTCAGTTGTCCGTCGCATTGATAGTCTTTTGGGATCATTTCTTCTTCATAGCGTTAAGCCTGTTCAAAACTGTCTGCTGGCAACATCCAACTTTTTCCGCTATCTCCTGAAGGGTCATTCCAGAATCTCGCATCGCCTGAAGTTTCGCTCCGTCAACGATCTGCTTCTTTTCAACCTTCTTCTTGATCTCCTTCTTCGGAGTTTCTCCCTGCATAGCTAAAGCAACGATGTTGTCAATCTTGGTCAAGCAATCCATGCAGAAAACCGCATCACCTGTTTTGTTCAGTTCGTAGCATTCAGGAGAGTCGTTGGTCTCTGGATCTACGATTCCGACATACAAACGGTACGCATCCTTCTCGATGACCTTCTTGCATCTGTCGCAAAGGAATATAAACTGTCTCATTCAAAAACTCCTTTCTTATTTGCTGAAATAATGGGCTCCGTACTGAAAAAGAGCTTCTTTTCCGTTTCGATAGCCGTATTTGTTGAAAAACAAGGCACCTTGGCTTTCGTCCAAACCATCAATCACGAGATCCAGGGCTTTATGACAATCTTCTGACACATTCGAGGTCATGCCTTGCGTGTAGAACTGCCCCGGGGAATATATGACCTCTTTGATGCTCTTCCCGGTCTTCTCGGATCTGTTCACAACCACATTCATCACCAGAGCCATCCCCATCGTTCCTTCACCCCTTGCCTCTGCAAAGGCTATCTGCTCCAGCAAGGCACATTCTTCAACGGTGAGATCCAGGTGATTTTCTGGAACATACGGAATGTAAATTGTCTCGGTCCTGATCTCTGGTTCTGCCTCGATCACTTGATATTCCGTGATGACTATTGGCTCCGGTTCTTCATAGGTCCAAGCCGTTATACTTCCGTGAATAACCACTCCGAAAACCGTTCCAATTCCCAGCAAAAGCAATTCTTTAATTACTCGATTCATTGTTTTTCCTCATAAATTGGTCAAATTCTTCGTCATACACTCTGGTCAATCGCCCGATCTTGTATATTGTTCCGCCACTCTCTCGGAACTCTTTCAAGAGCCTGTGAGCCGTTGTTTTCTTTACGTCGTAGATCTCTTGAATTAGACGGGGCGAAAGGTACCTACTCATTCAGGAAGTCTTTAGGATCTACTTCCAAGACCTTGCACACAGCCAGGAACTCGTCCGCCTTCAAAGGCTGCTTTTCGTTGAGGCATCTGCAGAGAATCTGGTAATCAATTCCTGTCCTTTCGGAAATGAAGGTGATCTTGATTCCGTTTCCCTTGATGTACTCACTCAATTTTCTTTCGACTGCCATTTTTGCTATTACTCTCCTTTCTAACAAATTTTCGCTAATTTTCGATGTGCTTAGCAAGATATTGCTAACCACAAGCACTATAATAATTCCCTGCTTGTAAAATGTCAACATTTTTTTGTTAAAATTTGATAATTTAGTTTTATTGTGCTATATTCAAGGGGAAAGGGGGATTTTGCCATGAAAAAAGAAGAAATTGACAAACTCTTGAACGATGTTGAAGAAAAGAAAAAATCAATTGAACTTGAATTAAAATCCGTAGAACTTGAAAGAGAAAGGCTTGCTGCAAGGCTCCGTGAGTATCGGAAAGAGCTGAAAATGTCTCAACAAGAACTTGCGAACATACTTGGCAAAAATCAAACGGTTATTTCTTCATGGGAAACTGGATCCGGTGTTCCTGATGCAAACCAACTTCCAAAGATTGCAAAGGCTCTCGGAGTTTCTCTTGGCGACATTTGCGGAATCCCGGAAGTGAAAAGTGCGGATCAGGCTCTTCTCGACGCTTACCACAATGCAAACGAGACTACACAACAAAACGTCAGGCTCCTTCTCGGAATAGGGGGTGATTAAATGGCATGGTTAAACAATCGCAATTTTATGTGTGAAAGGGTCCAGGACGCTCGTACAGGGCTTACAAAGATTGTGTCGGTAAAATGTTCGGGCAACGGAATAAAAGCCCAACAAGAAGCTCACAGGAAGTTGCAGGCAAAGATCAAGAAGCTCTCCGAGACCAATTACTTGTTTTTTAATGTAATCGACACTTATTTAAAAGAATTTGCACCGGTATGGAAGCCATCGACTCATACAAGGATCACCTGCCACTTCCGACAATTAAAAAAGATCATCGGAGACGGTTATATGGACAATATAACTGCAGGTTATATTCGCATGAAATTGTCGGAATCAGGAAAAAGCAACAGAACGATCAATGACTATCAGGAAACCTTGAAAACTTTTTGGAAATGGGCGTACAGAAACGATTTTGTTAAATCTCCAGAAGTAGCCGACAAGCTCTTCAGTCTTCCGGATCAGCCACAAAAAGAACGTATCCAGGACAAATATTTGGAGCCTTGGGAAGTTAAAAAGATTCTTGAAGCTGCAGAAGAACAGGACCGTCTTTTTGCGGAGTTTCTTGTTCTTACCGGCATGAGAGTTTCCGAAGCAATCGCACTCAATGAATCTGATGTCTGGGGCGATATAATCCGCATTGATAAAACTTACGACCAAGCGAACAACATAATCACGGCACCCAAATCCATAAAATCAAGGCGAGATATCCACGTTCAGCCAGAGCTTGCAGAAGTGATCCGAAAGATGAGGGACTTCGTGCAGCAAGAAAAAGAGATTTTTGGATTCGATTCGAATATTTTTTACCCTGATGCAGATGGTAATTATTTCGAGTACGGAAGATTCAACCGTCATATCGGGGATTTGTCGGAAGAACTCCTGGGAAGAAGGATCACTCCGCACATATTCCGTCATACGCATTGCTCGATGTTAGTTGCAAAAGGAATGTCATATGATGCGATCTCTGCCCGTCTGGGACATGAAGATTCAAAGATCACCAGAGAAATTTATACCCACAGATTGAAAGAATTAAAAGACAAAGAAAACAAGCAGCTCGACGAAATCAAATTGCTTGTTTAACGGTTTGCATGACTAATTGCATGACTAAACTCAAGAAAGCCGCATGAATGCTGAATTTTAAATGAGAACCGTTCTCATATTATACTTTCCGCCAAAGTTCGTCAAGGGTCGTAAAAGTCAGTAAAATCAAGGGTTTACAAAGAAACGCCCGTTTTTTAATGACTCAAAATGCGTGTTTTTTTGCGTGAGTTGTGCGTGAGTTGCGTGACTTTTTGCGTGACCAAATTCCGTTAAATGTGTAATATTTTGGACATTTAAAGCAGATCAAATTTCGCAAAAAAAGAACCCCCGATATGAGCAATTCATACCGGGGGAAGTTCGGGGGAAAACTTATCGAAAAGCCTTAAACGGCTGAACGACCTTCATTTTTTCCGAAATAACAGTAATGCCAATAATACAAGGGGCGACAATCTCCGTATGCTTTCCTCAAGTCCTCGTATCTGTCGTAGTAGATTTGAGGATTGAACTCTGCGGAAGCCTGTCGAAACTCGTACATCCCGAAGGTTATGAAGTGATTCCAGAGCTGAACGGGATCTTGTCCGAAAGCACCTTCAAGGTCTGCGTACTTGTTAGCATAATACTCGGGGTCGAATACAGGGGAGAAGTCCACGCCCATATAAACGTACGAAGGGGCAGGAATCGGGGTGTCAGAATAATCATCGTAAGCGATGTCCATATCGCAACGCCCATTTATTCCCTTGACTGCTCCCGAGGAAGAATACTGCCAAACTTGATACTCTTTGACGTACTTCGGGGAACTACCGTATCTTGCAACCCATTTGTCGTAGTTAGCCAAACGGGTAATGTCCAAACGGTCTTTGAATCCGCTTATGTCGGAAGCATAGATTCCCGTCTTATATCCTGCATTTTTCACGGTATCGCAAAAAGCAATAACCGCATCGGTGTTTCCGTTCTTGGTGGCTGACGTTGGTGCTTCCAAGTCGGAATAACAAGGGAAGTCAAACTGTTTGCCGGAGATAATCTGCAAAAAGTGCTGTGCATCGGCTACACCTGCGGAAGCGGAAGTACATCCTTTTCCGTTGAAATAGTAGCACCCGACCTTAAATCCGAGCTTCTTTGCGGAATTGTAGTTCTGCTCGAAATATGCGTCTTTATAACGTCCGCAATCCGAGCCACCTGCCTTGATGATGACAAACTTAACATTGTCGGTCTGCACCTTTGTCCATTCGATATTTCCTTGCCAACGGGATATGTCTATTCCTTGAATCTGACATTTACTCATCGCTATTCCTTTCTAAAAACACAAAAGCAATCAATAAAAAGAGGGCTAACAAGCCCCCGAGAATTTTATCCATTTTCATTGTCCTTTTTATACTGTATCGAAGAGATTCCGAGGATTGCACCAAGGAAAACTCCGAGTGCCGTGATGGTCTGGGAAATCGGGTCGCATACAGGGATGTTCCAAATTTTCCCGATAACAGCCACCAAGGTTGCAAGTGCCGGAAGTAAGAGTATCGCAACCCATTTCAAAACGTCATACAGTTTGTTGTTCATCTTTCAACTCTCCTTTCCAAATCATCGATTCTGTGATTTGCAACTTTTATTTTCTCTTCCTGTAAAGCGGAAGATTCTTCGAGCTTGAACGTTCTCTCGATTAAGTTGTTGTATTTTTTCATTTGTTCTTCGAGCTTCTCCAGACGATATCCTGTCAATCGGTTTGAGGTCATCACGCCCCCGAAAGTTCCTGCCAGAGTACCGACAAGGGAAAGTATCGCCACCACGATCGTGTTATCCATTTTTTATGCTCCTTTAATAAGTAAGAGTAATCACCGTACTTGCCGAAGGCACGACAGAAGAATTATCGTTGTAAGTATTTCCGCTTGTGTTCATAGACATTCTTCTGTAAAGAGAAGAGGATGTTTTTAAAACGGCACTACTTATTTCGGCATAACTTCCACCCGTATATGCTCGGCTGAAACTGATATCATTTGCGGTCATATTTGCCACGCATAAGATTTGATTTCCGACAGATAGCATACTGTTCGGAGTAGTCTTGTTTCTGTCAACGTTAGCGTATAACTCATCAAATAAAGCCGAATAGGTCTTAACCCCATCAGCAGTTATTGACACGCTTCCGTTATCCTTTGCGACAACCCCAATAACCTTATCCCCATAAGCAAGTAAAGTTCCGCTCATTCTGTAATCTCCTCAATCGGCTCAATCTCGACTTCTTTTGTGTCAGTATCGACCATCTCTTCACCGTTCCACTCGTTAGTTATGGACGTGCGGAAGTACACGATAGTATTCAGTTCCCTTGCATACTTTGCCAACTCGTGAAACTTGATAACGGCATCGTTCTTCTGTTCTGCCGTGTAGTCGGTGTGGGTGATAACCTTGTTTCCTTCCACGTCCTCGGTGATGTGGTTGACTGTGAAGAACTTTGATTCTGTACTCATTTAATGACCTCGCTTTCCTCATATATGGGGTGGTCTGTTCGTTGCCACCCCCTCAACGTCAGTTTTCTATACAAGTATTACTCTCGAAACTGACAAGAGCGATTTATTCCTCGCTTTCTATAAGAAATATTTACATAAAATGACAAATAGACAAAACATTTATTACTCCTTAACTTATTGTAAAATTGACTATCGCTCCGACATAGTACATCGCATTTGCTGTTAATGCCTTTGTCGCTCTGACATCTATTCTGTCTGGATTGTTAGGGTTAAATGTAGCCGAACCCGTTGCCCCCGATACAGAAGTACCGTCATATCTATACAACTCATTAATCGTGCAAGAATTAATCGTGACGGTTTTTCCACTCGGAACAATCTTTCCAAGCATAAAGCGGACACCTACAAAAGAACCGTTGCTCTGTGCCTTATTTATTCCGTTATAAACCAAACTATACGTTCCGTCTGCAAAAAAGATACCGTCCAATCTACTTTGAACCGAATCCCCATCGCTCAACATACACTTACTCGCCAACGTGCTGACGGATTCAGCAAGGGCATCGAAGGAGACGGTGATTTTCTTTTTGATTCCAACAACAAAAGCAGGGATAACATATCCATCGTTCTGTGTCTGTGCCGAACCTTGCACCCCGTTGTATGCCGAACCAAAAGTGATTTTGCTTGTCGAGATATTTACAGTTGCATCTCTGTAGCGAATCTCGGTATTTGTTCCTGACCTTCCTGCAATAAAAAGCCTTGTCGAAATATTTGTATCGAGATAGATATCGCCACAATAAATATAATTTGCCGAAGTGTTAGCGTAGAAAAATATCTTAATAATTTGATAGTCGCTGACATTCGGAACGCTGACCTCTTGCGAAGCAAAATTCGTAGTCGGAGAAGCGTTTGCCCATAGCGGATTCAGCAAGTCTGCTTCAACGCTACCCTCGGCACTCGGTACGTCTTTTATCAGCCATTTCGTTCCCTCTTTTTGTGCCGTGGTTAAGTTCTGCCAAGCACTCCAAGTTATCTCCGTGGGTTCATCCGAAACGAACGTCTTTTGATTCACGTTATCGTCTGAAGATTTTAAATATCCACCGAACTGTACTGTATCTCTCTGCGTGAGAGCCGTTCCGTCTGCATCTTCGATGGTTTCATATCCACCACCGCCACCGCTTCCCTGTGGTGCGTATATGTCCGTGGGAGTGCCGTCAATATTGATCTCGGCAATCTTCGTTCCTGTCGCTTGTATTTGTGTCCAAGAAACCGAAGTAAATCCGCTGTCGTTGTTTAGGTCGGAAACCTTTGTCGGAATGGTCGGCTTGTTTAATAAATCGCCATAATCTCCCGAAATCGCAACCGTTGACACATCGGCAGAAGTAAGAAATCCGCTGTCGTTGTTTAGGTCGCTTGTATTCGTAGGAATTGACGGCTTGTTCTTGATATAGTCGTCTGCGGTATTATCTGCTTCGTTCCAATCGCTCTGGACGTTGACTTCTGCTCCTGCTTCGATTCCGCTTAACTTTGTTTTTTCCGCTGACGTGAAATTCTCGTCTGTGTGAACATAACTCGCATCGGAAACGAAGTTTGAATCGTTTACAAGGTCGCTTGTCGCTGTCGGAATAGTCGGTGTATCTGATAAATCGTTATAACTACCCGAGAAGGCTACCGTCTTTAAGTCTGTAAAGAATTTCTTTATCTTCCCAAGGATAGTCGCAAGCGTATCACCAGAATTGATATTTTGCCTTGTTCCTGCTTCCGTGAAAGCCGTGTCAACGCTTATCACATTCGAGGTGATGTCGATTCCATCTCCTGCGGTATAAGAACCGCCACCCGATTCGTTAGCGTTTACCCACTCGCTATTTTGTGCATCATACTTTAAGACCTGTCCGTCCTGTGCCGATGTGATCGAGACATCGGACAACCCTGCAAGCGTTGAAGAACCACCGCCACCGCCAAGGTTCTGGTCGATGATGTCCATATTTTGATTATAATTTGCCCGAAAGTCCTCAAAGTTGTCGGAAGCATCGGGTTTTTCAAGATTATAATTTGTGGTATATGTTGACATTTTTCACCTCATCAATACCAAGAAGGCTTGTTGATAAATCTGTTAATATTCGGAACGACATTCGTGGGGCTTGCGATGCTGACCGTCCAATTTTCAAGAGCTGAACAATCAACCGTCAGCTCCGAGATATAACCAAGTGCGGAATCATATCTCGAATACCAATTTCCATCGATATCGAAATAGTCATTGTTGGTGTCTCTTATCAAATCGCAATCTTTTCCGGCTGAATGGTCAAGAAGCCCTGCGAACATCCAAGTAATGTTCGAAGCGTTCGACATATCCCAACCCGACAAGGCTGACATATTTCGTATCGAAGAACCTCTTCCGAACATATAATCAAACACGCCACCGTTCGAAACGTCCCAACCAGATATTCCCGACAAATCTGAAAGCCACTCCTGCATATAAAACATTCTTTCGAAGTTTATACAGGATGAGACATCCCAATTTGCAAGGAAATCTACATTACGGAGTTTCATTCCGTATATTTTCTTGTTATTCGTATAACTACCACCGAACATATTCTCCATAGTCTGTACGTTTGAGACATCCCAATTCGATATCGGGGAATAGTCGGTAATCTCAATACATCCATCGAAGAAGCCGTTCATCTGTCTAAAATATGAAGTGTCCCATTCGGCAAGTGATGATATATCTACAAGGGACGTGCATTGTTTAAAGAACTCTGCAACGCTACCAAGACGGCTCTTATCCCATTTTGCAACCGCTGAAACGTCTGTCAGCTTGAAACATTGTGCAAACATTCCATCTGCGTTCACGAGCTTTGAAGTGTTCCATCTCTCCAGAGCATCAAGGGTTTCAATAGCCGTTCCGTCAAACAGTTTCGAACCTGTCATTAATTTCGACACGTCCCAACTACTCAAAGGCGAAATATCTACAAGTTTGTAGCAATATAAGAACATACTTGCCATCGTTGCGACTTTCGACACGCTCCAATTTCCGAGAGCATCGATGTCTTCAAGAACGAAGCAGTCATAAAAAGTCTTTTCCATATTTGTGGCACTTGTGGTATTCCACTTTCCGACTGCTTCAATGTCCGTCAATACATCACATTCCGCAAACGTTTGGCTGAAATCCACGACATTTGATACGTTCCAACCTTGCAGACCATCAAGTGATTCAAGATATCGGCAAGCCTTGAAGCAACTGCTCAAGTTCGTAGCGTTCGACACGTCTGCATATTCGAGTTCGGTGATGTCGGTTATCTTCGTTCCCATAAACATTCCCGAAAAATATGTCTGTCTCCAAGGGATAGAAGAAACCTTTGTCGAATTGCTTAAAAACAGCGGACAAGACAACTGACTGATATTATTTCCGTCTGGATGGATGTACGCATATCCGTCCGTATACATATCCACGGTATTAGTCGCAAGAGATACCGTTCCGTGATCGACAATTGTTATCTTCTGGGTCAACTCTTTTTCGACAAGTATGGTGCTTTCATCGTATATGTACTCTCTGCGATATTTGACCTTGATTTCGGTTTCTCCAACGCTTGAAAACGCTGTATTCAATGCCGGAGTAAAAGTACAATGTGCGATATCATCCTTTACAACGTCCGTCATCACGGGTTCTGCGGTTTCATCGTCAGGGTCATAAACAGGGGCAAGAAAATAATATTGTCCGGCATAGCTAACCGCATTAAGTGGAACGAACGGATGAGAGAAGAAAATCTTTTCACCCTCTCCCGAATCCGCAAGCGTGTAATCGTGTCCTGCTCCGAATATAACGAACTTTGAATTATTAGCACTAATGGTTGCACTCATACCAAATCACTCCACTTCGTAGGTGTATCAACTACTGTCATATATACTTTTGCACTATGCGTTCCTTTATCGACTACACGGAAACCGCAATCAGCCGTGAGAATCCTTTTACCTTTCATCGACTTTTCTTCTACCACGTCAAATTCGTAAGAATTATCATCGTCCACGGTTATTAATATCGTGATCGTGGCAGTAGCAGACAAATCGGCTTCGCAAGTATACATAAAACCCATTCGCTGAACGTCAACTGTCTGCTTCCAATCTATCTGGGCAACAAGCGTTTTCGTACTTCCAACGGTTAAAGAAGACGTGTTCTGCGTATGTAATAGCCAAAAGTTCTTCGCTCCCGTTTCCTGTCCGTTGTTATACTCGCTCGAAAGTCCGGCTATGGTCTTCGTGAATCTGTCCTGTGCATCCGCAAGCAAAGGATTGTCTCCGGTACACTTAACGGACATCGAGCCGCCGATATTGTATGTGATCTCGGTTATGGCTCCGTAATCATATGCTGCAGCCTGATTGTCTGTGAAGGTCAGGACATCGCCTGGATCATAAATCGGGACCATTGGCATTTCAGCGGCATACGGAACGTAATAAATTCCGTCAAACGCATCGATGATCTCCTGTAGAGCATCTTGCCTGTTGCTTGAATTTGTGATCTGAAGGAAGGGATTGACTCCCAGGTCCAGAACAATTCCGCCCGAGTTTGTATTCGATACATACTCCTGCAAGCCTTCCTCTTTGTAGGTCGCATATAAGCCGTCATAACACGTTCTAAAATCTGATAGTCCTGATGTATACCTAAACGAAGAAGGTACCGTGTCGGCTGAATTGGAACTGTAAGAGCCCAAATACAACTTTCCGTCCCTGCCAATGTACGCATATGCCCCAAGATATGCTCCGAGATATCCCAGAACGTCTCTCCAGGTCTTTGCATCGCTTACTACATCCGCAAATCCTGTCATTCTGTCGCCGTTTGGCAAAGAATTAATATCAGCCGGGGTTGACCCAAGAGGAACGCCACAAGCTGCACACATATCGGAAAGCCATTTCGAAGGAAGTTGGTATTTGTTATTTGACAACGCCGAAAAAGCCACGCTGTCGAATTTGACCATGTTGTCGTATCCCTTCAGCGTGATGCGATCTGCCGTTTGAACTGCTTCCGAAACGGTAAATATTCCCATCGGAACAATGTCTGCCGCTCCGTCAATTCGGCAAGCCACGGAGATCGAAGCTCCGTAAAGTTCATATCTTGATACAGTTGGAAGTATAAGTTCGAGAGAGAGTGTAGAAGCGTAAGCGGTTCCAATGTTCAAGCTCTGTGAAGAAATGGATCTCGTGATCGAACCGCCGTTGATTATATTACTTTGGTTAAAATATAAGGCAGTACCATCAGTTTTTGTGATAGTACCGCCCCATTCTATTTTCCTTGTATTTGATTTTATAGCTGCGAGAAATGCTGCTGATACTGAATACATGTTGACCCCTTTTAATATGCCGTGATTTCAAACGAAGCATTCCAATGTGTATTCGCAAGGTCTGCTACAAGGTCAAATTTGAGATTCTGCATGAATCCCGAAAAGGTCTGCTCGGTCAGCGACACGGGATCGTAATACGAAAAGGTGATGCTTGTATCGTCCGCATATGTCGATAATTTTTGATACCAGGTATTATCCACCGGAGAACTGACGGAAAGATGTGGCACTCCTGCCCTTTTTATGTCTCGGATGAGAGTGCCTGCTTCAGTTTCGTTCACGGTTTCTTTGTTTTGCATGGAAAGGGAATAACTGCCTTTATATAGCGGAAATTCGTCAGATCCAAATTTTAATTTCACAGATCCCATCATCTACCCCCACTCACCAAAGCATGTCTTTGCTGTGCGTTGATTATTATTGTGTCGATTTTCTCCTGCCCGATATAAACAGGAATTGTGATATTTCCGTCTCCAGCTAATGCCATACCGCCCATTCCGTAAGCGTTATCTCCAGGAGTTGCAATTCCTGAATAATTCGGTGCAATACGAGCGGACGAGAAATCCGTTGCCACAGTACCGGACACATCATTCATTGCGGAAGTGATGAGCCCGAGGTTGTCTTCGATTCCCTGAGAGAACAACTTCATCATGTCAGGGGCGAAAGTGTGGAAGTTATGAAGGGGAGATGCAGGGTCTTCGGGTTCTGAGAAACCGATCATACCCTTGATAAGATCACCAAGACTCTTGAGGGTATCTTTAACCTTCTGGAACTTGTCTTTTATACCCTGAACGAAGTTGTCGATGAGGTCCTTGCCCCAATTCTTCGCACCTTCAATTTTCTCCATGATTCCGTCTTTGACACTATTGAACAGGTCTCTTCCGGCATCAATTGCTTTTTTCACATTGTCAATGATTCCGCTCAAGAACGATAACAAAGCGTCCAAACCTGCTTTCACCATATCAGGAGAAAGTCCCGTCAAAGTCGTGATAATGTTCATGATTATCTCGGGAACTTTCGTTATGATGGTGGGGATCGCCTTGACAATACCGATCACAATGGCACCCATGAGCTGAAGAGTCGCATTGACAAGCTGAAGGATTGTGTCAGGCTCTGTCAACTTATCCACAATTGTGAGAATTACATCCACGATTGCAGGGATGAGATCCGGCAGGGCAGCGATCAGTCCGTCAGCAAGTGCAAGGATCAGCTGAAGTCCAAGATCTATGATCAACGGAAGCAAAGTAATCACGGTATCAACGATCGTCTGGATCAGGTCGGGCAATACTGCAATGAGCACTTCCATGATCATCGGAAGAGCGTCCACTAATGCCTGAATCAAAGTTATCGCCGCTTCAATAAGAGGTGGAATAATAACCGGTAATACTGTCGGAAGCAGTTGCACAAAAGCATCAACTATCTGCGGAAGTGCCTGTGCAATTCCGGTCAAAGCGTTAACAATCGTCGGCATGAGGTTGTTCAATGCCGCCAAACCAGTATCAACAAGGTTTTGGATTAAAGCTCCCATGTCCGCATCGGGATTAGCCAATCCAGCGATCAGGTTATCAAAAGCGGCTTTTGCTGATGCCATAGATCCGGAAATAGTACCGCTTGCTTCTTCTGCCGTGGTGCCTGTTATTCCCATCTCCGTTTGAACAACGTGAATTGCTTCTACAATGTCGGAATAATTCCCGATATCGTACTCAACACCCGAAATTTCGGACGCTTTATCAATAAGCTCTTGCATTCCTTCTTTGGTTCCTGCAAATCCAAGAGCCAAATTGTCGAGCATGGTGAAGTTGCCACGGCTGAAGCCTCTGTAAGCGTTCTGGACGGCTTCCATGGATGTACCCATTTTATTGACGTTGTCTGCCATGTCAGTAATGGACATATCCATCAGTTCCGAAGCTCTGGCGGTATCTCCGTCAAGTGAACTGATCATTGCCGCACCGCTTTGAATTGCGGTCTCCATGTAGTCGTTGGCGTTCATTCCAGCAGTACCAAACGCCTTGTCTGCGTTTTGCATGACAGTTTGAAAACTATCACCAAAAAGGGTTTCTACGCCACCCGATAACTGCTCGTAATCTGCATAAGCATCGACAGCCGATTTGGTTATTGCAGCAGTTCCGGCAATAGACGAACCTACAAGCACAGCCGAAGCCCCTGCCATAGCTTTTATGCCTTTATTGAAGGCGGAACCATAGGATGCAGAGCCGGAAGCACCAGCATCACTCATTGCACTTTCAAGTTCGCCCTTAACGCCTTCCATGGAAGGTCTAATTTGTAGATATGCTTCACCGATCGTGTTCGCCATTGACTATCTCCTGCCAAGCGTTTTTGAAATCATCCACCGTTCTAAACGAAACCAACTCGTCTTCGGTATTCTTCTCTTCCGTAAGAGCTTTAAGCACCGATTCAGGACGGTTTCGATTCTTTTGTCCATCTTTGGTCTTCGCCCATGACTGAAAGGCTAATTCATCAACCATTCGGGCGATTAATGTTTGAGTTAAAGTGATCTTGCTGTTTGTGAGGCGCATTCTTACCCTTGAATCTTCTTTCAACCCAAAACAGAGAGTCGCCACCAAAGAAGGAAGCAACTCTCTGTAATTGAGAACGTGGTAAACCTCTGCAAGATCGCAAATCAGCTCATCCTCACACATCGCAATACAATGTGCGAGGTATATCAGTTTTTTGGGATTTTACTTTCAAATATGTCCTGAATTTCCGCCATAACAGCTTCAGCCGGAACATATCCATCGTTGAGTCCTGCGATGTGCTTCATCATACGGTCAAGCCCGTCTTCACCAAGCATCAAGGAAACCATATCTTGCGCTCCTGCGAGCTGGTCGATTCCCTTTCCGTTCTGGCATTTTGTGAGAGCCATCGTGAAACGCCAATCTGTTAAAATCCTGTCGTCAACTTCAAATTCAAAGCCTGTCTTTGTTTTTCCTTGCATAAGTTTTCTCCCTTTTTAGAACTTAAACTGAAGGCACGTCAGCGGTGATGTATTCGTAGTGATATACACCGTTGGTGTCGGGAACATCGGTAATGGTGATGTTATATCCGACAGCCTCGTCGTCCTTGTAGGTGATCTCGCCGAGTTCAGAGATGGTTCCGTTAGGAACAACGATTCTCTTTGCACGTCCACCCTTGAGGATCATATCGAACACCCATGCGCCTGAAGGCATTTCGCCAGCAGTAGCCTTTACGGTGATATTTCCGCTTCCGTCCTTGATAACATTTGCGGAACCGTAGATGGTTTTAAGCACATCCTCGTTCATAGCCTCAAGAAGAGTGAGAGCGAAGGTATCGGGTCTGTCTGTCTGGAGAGTGAGAACGGTGTCTCCGCCCCAAGCCTTGACGGTATCACTCTCGGGAGAATTGTTGTTGGTCAGTCCATCTTCGGACACATAGCCAAGCTCTACAAAAGACGCATCAAGTGCGGCGACTGCAGATGTGGGAAGGCTGGTTCCGATCGGAGCCCAATGTACTGCTCCGCTGACTTTAGGCTTACCTACTGACACATTAGTTGCGTTAGGCATAATAAAGTCTCCTTCTTTTTAAAAATACAAGTTATAGTAGCAACGATAACGGTACCTCTTTAAAACTGTGTCGGGATTGTCGTTTCCACCGCCCAATCGTGCGGAAATATCCGTGGTTTCGTTGAGTTTTTCCATCGCTTCCCTGACCTTTTCGTCAAGGGTTGCAGCTTCGAACTTGCTCGGGGCGTATGAACGAAACTCGAGTGTCGCTGTGTTTATGTAATTTTCCTTGCCTCGTTCGATAAGCTGAAGAACGATGAATGTGCCGGGAGTGTTTTCAGGGACTTCCAGATATACTCCGATCTGCTCTTCTGCAAACTCCACGTCAAGAAATTCCTTGACCCTTTGTTCAATCAACATTCTCTTTCTCCTTTATGCTTACATTGCAACGATACAAACCTACATAACCATTTTCTACTTCGCCAAGTTTCTCGGCTTCGCTCATTACAGCATCCATCATCATTTGTGATTTCAAAATCTCACGAATGCCCATTCGATTTAAAACGATCTTAACCTTCGACTCTTTCAAGATGCACCTTCTTATTCCAGCGTAGAGGTATATTCTCTTCGATTCCGGCTGTCGCAGATCCTATCGTGTGATATCTGCCGGCAAAGGGCGCAGGAAGTTCAACAATTGTGTTCTCCCAATCGTTTGAATCACCTTTCGGAATTGCCAAGGTGTATGCCACCTTTTTTCCGTACATCGAGAGATTGTTCGTAATGTCGTCAGTTGTCGGCTCTCCGACAAGAACATCATCGACCTCTTTTGTGGTTGTAGAATAGACAGGACGTCCGAAACCATCTGTACCTGTCTGTGTTCGTATTTCAAGAACGACTGTAATTCCTTTCATACGGAAGCCCCCGTCATATACTCCAAAACCGAAGTGCAGCCAACCTGATTTCCTCTTCCAAGCATCTGCTTTTCGAGTTTGTTCAGGTATAATTCTCCGACAGAACTATTGGCTCCCATCGTCCAGGATTGAGAATATCCCATTGCTGACATACTGCCCTGCGTAGCTCCGAGAGGGATGTCGGAATCGACATTCAATGCTCTCTGGACCATACGAATGGAAACGAGCTTCTTGTTTTCTGTCGAGGCGTTGATATTGAACATATCAATAATAATCGCCGCATCATCCAAGAGATTTGAGCAAATATTTTCCTGTGTTTCGGTCATTTCAACGCTCATTCTTGCTTGAACGTCTTCAACAGTTGCGTATGCCATAACATCCTCACTTTTTCTTTGTCATTCTTCGAACGGTCTTCTTGGGTTCCTCGACTTTGGGAGCTTCGGGAACTTCTTCGACCTTCTTCACTTCGACCTTCTTGGGTTTTTCCAAGTCGGCGACAGGAGCAAATCCTGCCGCCTTATATTCGTCTACTCGGTCATCCGCTACCCAAAATGTTGTCCCCGTGAAGTGATTAAAAAACGCTATCATCAGATAGAAGGAACTCCGGTTGCGGTAAGAGCGTTGAATACATCGGTGAGGGCACGGAAACCAACCTCGATTTCTGCTCTTACTGCGAACATGTTCTGCTGGAAGAGATTGATCTCGCTCTCGTCAGCAAGTTTGAGGGTTGCATCCTCGCTGAAGCTGATCTTAACGCCATCAACCATGCCCCATACAGCCTGGTTCCAATCGCCTGCGAAACCAACCTTGGAAGGCGATCCGCTCTTGAAAGCAGCCTTGGTGATCTCGGTTCTTGCACCAAGAACAACGGGAACGCCATTTTCTGTCACGTTGTTGAAGATAGGTCTCTTGGTGGTATCAGTTGCACCAAGAAGGAGTCCCTTGCCCTGTGCAGAGAAGACATATCCGTTGGTGATTCCGCCATGAAGTGCGATGTCGGTATCAGCTGCAACGAGTCCCTGGTATACGTCGGAAGCAAGGCTCTGTGCAGTCACGCTTGCGAGGGTATCGAAATCGGATCCAGGAGCGGAACCGAAGAATACGGTCTCGTCAAACTTTCTTCCGAGTGCATCAGGGAGCTTCTCAACGATTGCGTTGTAGAGAGCAGAAGCGTCTCTCCTGAACTGATTTGAGAAAGGAACGATAACAGCGAGGGTGTAGCCACGAAGAATCTTGGTTGCTACGGAAGGATTTGAAACTGCCTTTGAAGCGGTCTCTCCTGCCCATGCTGCCTGAGGATCGGAAAGAAGAACGTTGATTGCAGCTCCGTTTCCGGGAAGCGGCATCTGTCTTGCAAGGCTCATAACCTTGGATGATTCCTGCACCTTGGAAAGAATCTCGTTGGATACGCTTGCAGGAAGGTCGATATTTGTTCTGTTAGTAGGTACGCCAGTAGCCATAATTATTTCTCCTTATTTAGAAAATTGATGACATATACTCGGCAAAATCTGCCTTTGCATTGCCACTTGTTAGTTTGGGTATCTCTCCGCCGTCCTGAACTTTGGGATATCCGTTCGGAGTTGCAAACGCCTTGATTGCTTCCGCTTGGGCTCTGCATTCCTCTTCCGTTGATCCTGTCAAGAGGTTCGAAGGAATACCGGTTTCTTTTGCAATAGCTTCTCTCATCACTCTCACCTCTTCGGCTTTTTTAAGTCCGTTCAGTTCAGCTTCGAGAGCACTTGCACGTTCAGTCGCCTTTTGAAGTTCCGACTTGTTGGCTTCTTCCATCTCGTCGAACTTCGAAGCCTTCGCTTTTAAGTCTTCATAATCTGCAAACTTGCCTTTTTCTTCGGCGAGTCTCTTGCCAACTATTGCGTTGACTTCTTCCTGGGTGAATGTGCGTGCCTGCGTTTCCGCATTAGTTTCCTGTGTGGGTACAGTAGCGTTTGATTCGCTCATAATTTGGTCTCCTTTTACAGATAAATTCCTCGTTTTTGGCACGAGTTGCCTATTAAAAAAGCACCTTTTGACGGGTGCTAATTTACATTTATGAGCTCGGAATTGTCCGTGCCTTCTTTGTTCTTGTCTGCTGCGTAGGCATCTCTCCGCATCGCATTGATCCTTTGCTGCGGAGTCCTTCCGTCAGCATTGTCGTACATTTTCAAATAACGGTCTGGATCATAGCCTTCGACATCATCACGTTCATTGAATCGGATCGCATATGCACAATCGCAATTTGAATGAATGTGTTCAGCGTGTCCGTTCTTGATGGATTTCTTCGAGGCATATTGCCAACCCCTTGAAGCCAAAGTCAAACAAAAAGCACAAGTTTCTCCGGCAGGAATCCAAGCAAATTGAGCTCCATCCCTTAAAGCGTTTTGAAGCGTTGTGTCTTGTCCTGCCTGTTTGACGAGCCTTCCGACAACCGCCGAGACATATTCTTCGTTCTGGGAGTAGTTCAATGCTCCGTTCAATGTCTTGCCGACTTCTTCGATCGATGCCGTTTCAGCAACTATCGCTTCAGGAACATTTGCTTCACTTAAAGCGGCGATTGCGTCGTACATTTCCGCAGATAATGCCGCCGAAGCCTCTCCATATTTTGAAACAAGTGCATATGCAAACTCAATCAGCTCGTCTCTCGGAATATTTCCGATCCCGACTCCGTTCCAACGTCCATTCACGGACCAAACAGCATCCCTGAACTCATCAGCAGCCTTTTTATTGAGTTTTGCGAGCAAGTCTCTGTATTTTGTCCACTCGTCAAGCGTTAGTGTCATTTATGACCTCATTCAATACCTGCTGCCCTCTCGATCTCTGCTCCTGGGCTTTGATTCTCCTGATGTCAGCCTTGTCAAAGCCGAGCATTTCGAGGAAAACGTCCGTCGAGGCAAATCCCTGTCTTGAACTTGCAATTTTTATTGCAGCGTCAGCTGTGGCAGCCACAGAAGGCATTGCAGGGTTTTTGAAGTGTGCAACAATTGCTTTCTGGTCGTCTGTAAGTCCATCGAGATCCGTATTGTTCTCAATAGCCAGAGCCATGAGAGCGATTGTACGGAGTGCGACTCCATTTCCGATGTTCAGCTGTTGAGCAGTAGCAACAAGAGTCTGACTCTGGGCGAGGATCGCATCGGAGCTTGTCGGGTTTGCATCGTTCACAACTCCGGTGTCGCTTACAGTCAAGCCCGTAGCCGCCGAGAACTGCGTTGCAAGAAGTCGAAGCATTTCAACATGAGGTGTGATGGTTCCCTGCTGAAGTTGTCCGAATGAGGGCTTCTCGCCGGTTTCGGGATTCGTGGTTGATGCCAAAATAGATCCGACATACTGACGGAACTTATTATTTACAACCGCATCAAACTGTTCGTCAGTTATTCCGAGCAGATATTTCTGCGGTGAGGTTGCAAACTCGAGCCCGATCGAAGCATTTGCGACTGTCCTGATATATCCGTCAATCAATCTCCTGACCGGTTCCTTGATCCTGGACCTTCCGAACGGCTTATTGCTGGTTGCGTTCCAGATCAACGCTTCCATGAGCGGTCTTCCCATTTTGTTGGCATAACGTTCAGCCTTCCATGTATCACGTCCAAAACGCTGAAGAACCCATATTGCGTCGTCTGTGTAGTAATTTATCTTTGTGGCTTCCCACTTGGTCTTGTCGTTGTTCGGAGCTGTGTTAATAACAGCAAATCCGTAAGCGATTCGACCTTTTACTCCGTCCCAATTAGCTGCGGCGGTCATCGGTGAATGAAAACGAATCTTCACGCCTTCATCGGAATCGGCGAGAGTAGCAAACACACATCCGAATTTCAGCTCGTCTCTACAAGCCTTAATATATTCGTCAATGAGGTTGTTCTTCTCTGCTATCTTATCAAGAGCTTCAACGTCTTCACCGTTTACTCCGACAAATCCGTCAAACATAGACCTTCCGGCAAGAACGTCAACCGTCTTTGCACCCCAGGCGCATCCAATTTTTAACCCTTGGAGCCCGTTAGGAAGTGCAATTCCCAAATTTACAGAATCAAGGGAGATATTGCCTTCGTAATATTTGTTTTTTTCAGCATTTTTGGCAGAGTGTGAGTTAAAAGTTGCCACTAATGACTGAAACTTTGCCATTTCCTCTGCAGGAAAGTCTTTGATTTGAGATATTGAAATATCAAGCATTTTTCACCTCATCCGATGAGCATTTTTCTGCTCGGATCTCGTTTGGAAGTCTTGCATCCCCATAAAGCAAGGGAACACGCTTCGATCGCTGTTGAATTTTCGCCCCCGAAGCCCCAACCGCCACCAATCGGTCGTTTTGTGGCAGTAATTGCCGATTCCCTCAACGCTTCTTGTCCTGCGTACCAGGTAATCGTTTTTTCGTTCAAAGAATCCGTCAAGACTCCGACTGCAGATATAACATCCTTTGCCGAGGGTCTTATGACGGAACCTTTTACTCGCCATTTATCTGCGATTTTATCCACAAGCACATCGACACCATTCCGTCCATCAATAACAACGCAACAAGCCTTCGTGCTTCGTTCGTTAAGCCAATCAGCGAGCCATGTCGTGCCGTGTCCTGTCGGTTTAGCATCGATCAGCGATATTCTCGCCTTGCCTTCTTTCGGAACCACCGCTCCGCACAAGCAAACATAAGCTCCGTCAGCTGAAAACTTTACTCCGTAAGCCGTTTTGCCTTCTGGCTTCGGATCTTCCGAGCTGCATTCATCCCACACTTTCGAATCAATTGCATAATCTTCTTTGTGTTCAACAATCGGAGTCCACCAGCCTAAACGCTCACGGGCAAACATATCCGGGGCGAGCTGCTCGCATTCGCCCTCGATTGTGCTAACTAATATTCTTCGCCCGAGTGCCGGGTTTGTGTCAGCCCATCGTTTCTTGTCGTTAACGTCTCCGATCTCTTTGACGGAGAACTCAAACCAAGCCGTCTGCGAGGTCTCCTTCGCAATAGCTTTATCTCTAATATTTCGAAAAACAGTTCCTTCAGCTGTCGGATCAGGCGGTGTTCCGATGTAAATTGTCTGTGGATTCAGACTTGCTGATATTGCCGGAATAAAAGAAGCCTGTGCTGAATCGTCAAGCTCTTGGGCTTCGTCAAACACTAACAAATCTCCGTGCTGTCCACGTCCGCCATTTCTGGTCCTTGCAAGGAACTTCACTCTTGCCCCGGAATTGAGAATGATCTGCTCTCTTCCGAGTGCGGTTTTGATATCCTTGACATATTTCCGCAATTTCGGAGAATCAAAGAAGTTTGCCATCTCTTCGAACGTCTCCGTTGCAGTTTTCTGCAGGTGCGCCGTGTATATAACCTGTTCGTTATACATCAGCATTCCTGCTTCCATTCTTCCCTGAACAAGACCGGTCTTCCCGTTCTGTCTCGGAACCGATCCGCCGCAAGTCTTACAAACCCACAAATTTCCTTTCGTGAGTGCCATCCAATCTTCAAGGACGAGCGATTGCCACGGATCAAGAATCAATCCGCCAATCCCAAGCATCCTGGAAGCATCGCCACCATCAGTCTTTTTGTATTTAGGAGCGATTCGGACGGACGGCTCCTGCCGCCCCATTAGATTCCCTTCGCTGTAGGAGTTCTTCGATCTCGTCATCTTTACTGTCTGACCCCTCAATCTCTTCGATCTCTTTGATTGTCTCCCGATACTGTTTTGCGAGAGAAGCATAGGTTCTGCTGTTAGCCTTGCTCATAAGATTCTCCAAATCAGCTTCAAGACTCTTCAGCTTTTCAAGTCTCGTTCGACCACCCAATGCCATATCTCTCTAATATCTCCTTAAAGTCTTCAACATCGTGCGGCACAACGTAATATTCTTCTTCGTTTCCGTCCATTCGGATTCCAACGTGCAAAAGTTCATGATGAAGAAGTATCTTTATCTGCTCATCGGTAAATCTCTCCACATTCGGCTCAAACACAGTAATTGTGAAATCACAAGGAATTGCCCATTTATACTTGGCGGAAACTTTTTCACATTGACCGTATACCAGTTTGCCGCCTTCCTTCTTCTCGTGTTCGCTTGACAGATACACTATAGTCGCCTGACTATCACGGATATACTCCAACGAAGGCTCTTCTTCTATCAGTTTTCTTGCTATCTCCGCATAATTGTCGTTGATGGTTCTGTTGTCCATTTTGTCCCGATTTAAATAACGCCTGTGTGTAAATTGTCGCT
>Ga0265301_10001378_pt1 | contig 31970 bp, 50 predicted proteins | sample AusTroGonzalo_MG_2_FD_193488 | JGI IMG/M metagenome (GOLD analysis project Ga0265301, IMG submission 193488) | Bovine rumen microbial communities from tropical cattle in Woodstock, Queensland, Australia - Gonzalo_04 | ecosystem: Host-associated > Mammals > Digestive system > Stomach > Rumen ... | reverse complement strand
TTTTTTTTTTTAAATTTTAAATTCCCCCCCCCCCCCCCCCGCCCCTCCCGGTCGGGGGGGACTGTCAAGAATCTATCAAGTACTCTACCAGTACTATAAAGAAAATCGAAAAATCTTTATATATAAAACCCCACATAGAAAACCCTGCCTAGTTTCGGCAGGGATTGTTTTAGGGGGTTCCTCTTTGGGCTTTCCAAAATTCTTCTTCTTGGTCAGTAAAGTTCACACAAAACTTGTCGGCAATCGCACAGACTACCATACACTTTACAACGTCCGCTTTACAGACGATTCGGACGCTGCCACCGATTTGATACAATTTGCACTCGGTGTGTCTTGCGAGCTCTTTCTTGAGCTGTTCAAACAAGAGAATAGGAAACTTGTCGATGGTAATGGCCATCTCCATAAAATCACCTCCTAAACTCTAAAGAGCGCCCTTTCTATTATATAATAAGAAGTATGAATATAGAGCATAATAAGTATCTTATTATCAGAAACCGGTCCTCTCAAGCTTTGCCTGGCATTGCTATGGTGTTCTCTTGCACCAAGAATGACGAGATTCTCGTGCCAGGGCTACTTAAGGCCTTCCATTTTTGCGATTTCTTCGTCTGCTACTATGACGACGGTACTGATTTCCATTATAACGAAGCTGAGCGCCATTTAGGCCTTATAAACACTGCTAAGCGTCACGGAGCTAAGTGGATATACCTAACACAGCCAACAATACGCTTAGGAGACGGCTGGCGCGATTTAATGCTACGTTGGCTCTCAGTTGAACGCCCGATTATCCTCCGTTCTCCAGTCTATTACTTTTGGAATTATTCTTTAGACACTGTTCGCACTGACCTTACTTCTTGGAAGGTTCCTTGTTTCTTTAGAGCGCACCGCTTAAACTCCTTTTCTCATGATAAATTACACCATATGGCCACACCAACTATCGGAGAACGCGTAAACACAAATCTCGTCCGTTATAATCTAAACCGTCTCGGCCCAGAGGTTTGTATTGCCAAAGCCGATTATTACCAAGCAAAAGACGGCACTCCTCACGCTTCCCTGCGCGATTTTTCTAAGCTTACCACCAAAAAAATAGAGCCTAGCACCATTCGTGGTGTAGGCCCTAAGGAGCTTGAATATATAAAGCAGATAGAGGCTAGATATAAATAATTACCAGCCTTTCTTTTTATGGTCTGACGGATAAAGACCGGGGAACTTAAACGTTGTCTTACGATAGACTTTATTGTACAGTGCTTTTTTGGGGTTTTTGTATATTCCGGTTCCCTTTTTCCCATAAAACGGGATAAATGCCTTCTTGGCCTGACGCGTGAGCCTTCCGGTCGTCATAGCTTTTAGCGAGCCCTTATAATTACGCCTTCTCACTCCAAATCTCATGCGCTTATTATATCACAGTTGGCTTAGTATTTGTCTTACCCTCTCGGCGTTCTGGCTTCGTTCTTCGGCGGTTTTGACCTTTCTAGCCTGAGTTTTGGCGCCCCAAAAGGCGAAGGTGGCCGCGTCTAGTGCGCAGGTGGTCATTTCTCTGTTCATGCTGTCCCAACCAAAGCCACCGTTCCGACCAATAGGGCGCGTTTTGGCAAGTCTCACGGCCTGGTCTAGTGCTGGTTGCCCATAATGCGAAAATTTCTGTCCCTTTATTCCGTCAAACATAAACTCATGCGCCGCTACAACCTCACGGACATTCGGTCTGATAATCTTCTTTAGAGGCACTCCGCTTGACATCAAGTCCTCTATGAGAATATCTTGGCCGGTGGAGCCGTCAATTATAATCTTGGCGCATTTCTTCCACCTTGGGACGGTTTCTCCGTTGGTAGGCTCGGTAAACCAGCGTACAATCTTCTGGAATCCGTCGCTCATAGGTCGGTGCATTACAATCTCCACATGGACCTTGCCGTCCATAAGAGGTTGGGCCACGGCGATTGAGAAGGTGGTTCTATCCGGTGAGAATTTGACTGCATACACTGGCGCGAAGCTATCGTCATAGATTGGGGTTTCGGTAAAGCAGGCGTCCCAGTATTTCTGGCCAATAGCTCGCTTATCTTCTAGTCCAGCCCACCAGCCTAGCCTCATACGGTTAAATCCGTCCAGGGACAGGCTTGTCATCTCTCCCTCTATTGCGCGCTCCAAGAGCACCTTGCCGAGACTTGGGTTGGTTTTATACCAAGCCTCCCTGTCGCTTGGGTCTGTAAGCATATCCACGCTCCACTCGGTCCAACACCCTTTTTCTCCCTCAAGTATCTTCTTGCGCGTTCTGGCGAACACCTCACCGACACTCTCCACCATCGGCGGAGTGCCACAATAAATGAACTGAGGGTTTCCGGTTTTAGCCGCGGAGACCGTAGGACGGAGTGATTCTTCGTGAGAATCATACATATCGGCCGCCTCGTCGTTGATCACCTCGTCATTGGTTGAGCCTAGGCCTCCCATGCGAGTCCTAGTGGTAAAGCGGTATTTGGCTCCATTCTGGAACTCAATAAAATCAAGGTTCTTAGGTTTGAGCCGGAATCTTGGCGTCAGAAGGTTAAAAATTTCCTCATAAGGATTCTCATAAAAGAACTCTTGCACCCTCTGGCGCACTATATCGGCCGTGGAAACCGTCTGCGCGGTAAATAGACCGGTAGCTTTGCGGAAAACAATCCCGTAGATAATCCGCGCCACAATTATCTCTGTCTTGCCGTTTTGCCGCGGAACGCTTAGCCCGCACGTTTGGTTTACGAACTTGCCTTCTTTATCCTCCGCAAGCCATCTGCGTAGCACCAAGCGTTGCCATTCGTAAAGTTTAGTGCCATATTCGTCTAGGAGCTCAAACAATAGTTCTGCGCGATTGGTTGAGCCTGGCAAGTACACGTCAATTCTTGGGGTTTGACAAGCTTTCATTAGTGACCCTTCCTATGCAAGCCACGAGGCTTCTCGTCTCGGTGGTGCTGGCTAGTTAGATGGTATTGGTTACACCATTTACACTTATATGCTCTTGCCATGCCTCCGCCTCGCTTGACTATCTTCTCGCCTTCCTTATAAGCTTTATAGGCGCTGTGATACTTTATCTTCCCGCTTTTGTAGCAATACTCGTTCATACAAGATTCTTCAGTATCCCTTCTAATACGTCAACCACTATGCTATTGCCTGCTTGCCTATACAATTGGGCATTAGATAGACCAGTGGCTTGGGCTTTCTCAATATCTTCGTCGTCAAACCCCATTAGTCTCCAACACTCTTTTGGAGTCAGCTTTCGGATTCTCATTCTATCTAGTGTGCCCATCTGATCAGAGCAAGTGAGAGTTTTGGCAACATCGTGGCCGACCCTACCACGACGCGTTTGGCTGTCTGGGTATCCTAGGTCAATACCGTCTCCATCTTTTGCTGTGTCGTAGCCTTTTTTTGTAGCAGTCTTGATTGCCACATAATTATCCGTAGGGCGTGAGCCTGCCCGTGTTGTTATGCTGTTTCCTATATGCTGATTTTTCCTATTCATATTCTGCAAAAAGCGCTCTCGTCGTGGGTATTTTCCAGTTCCGTCCATCATATAACAAGCAAGTTGTTTCTCTGTCAAATAGTACTTTTCTTCTACATTCTTCTCTAACATATCACTGAGCTTCCTTTCCAGAGGCATAGGCGTAGGCCATTCGTATTCTCTCTCTCTCTCGGATACTCACCGTAAATACTCTCTGTCTATTCTGAGGTACGTTATAATCCTTGGCGTTTAGAATCTTCCAAAAGTTCTTGTATCCTAGTTCGGCCATGCGATCTTGGTATGCGTCAAAGTTATGGCGATGTTTTTGGCTCACCACGTTTCTCACATTCTCCCAAATCACATACTTAGGTTGAAGTTTCTCTACGATTCGGAGTGTTTCATACATTAGGCTTGACCTAGTGCCAGAGTCCTTATCGCCTCCAGCTTGCTTACCAGCAATTGAAAAGTCCTGGCAAGGGCTTCCGTGCATTATAAGATCACATTTTATATCTTTATCCCATTTAGTTATGTCTTGAGGTTCAAAGCTTGTACCATGCACCGCGTTAAACGCTTGAACGGCGTATTTGTCGATTTCTACGGCGTCCACTATTTCATGTTCTACCCCTAACCGTTCTAGTGCTTTGGAGCAGGCTCCAATCCCCGCAAAAAGTTCTAATACCTTTAGGCTCATTTCTTACCTTTCGCTGCCTTCTTAGTTGTCTTTTTCTTAGCCGGTTTCCTTCTTGGTTTTGGTGGCTCGGCACTGGCTAGAAGCACCTTTTCTAACACGGAGCCCTTCTTCGGGCTTCGGCTTCGTGCGTCCCTCAACGCCGCGCGAAAAATGTTTAGATTCTGGGTGAGTCTGGCCACCTCCTGTGCCGAATTACGGCTCTCGTCCAGCTTTGCCACCGTTTCTCTAATTAGTGCTTCATAAAAAGCCACGTCGTCGTCCCCTACGGCCAAATCCATGATGGAATCTCTAGCCTCGGCCTTGAGTCGGCCTTGGTAGAGTTTGTCCATTTTGCTCGGATCGTCCACAATTTCTAGCCACCTAGACACCGCGGCGAATCCTTCCACTGGCAAGAGCATTTCTAGCTCGTCTCTGTATCTAGTGAGTTGCGCTGTTGGCACTCGGCGGAAGTATTCCAGAAAATCGTCATAGGTGCACTCCACCACCGGTTTTGGTGGTTTGAGCCCCAAGTCCTTTTCTAGCACTCCCTCTACCGAAGTGCTAAGAATGTCGTCGTTGGCCATCTATTCTATCCAATTCCCTCTGCAAGATTTCTGCCGCCTCGCAGTTATCGACCACCTTCCAAATGCTTGGATCTGGGAACCGGTGGTCGAATGGGAGGATTTCACAACCGAGGGCTTTTGCCTCGATTGCGCACCTCCCTACGGCATAAATCTGCTTATATTTTGCCATTTCTCGGAGCAGGTCGTCTCGCTCTAAACCTTCCAGAAGGTCGATTCCTTCCGGTAATTCGCCCAGCTTCTTCTTTTCTGGTCGGCCAGCGTAGGCCACCTGCTTCGTTTTGCGCTTTACTTTGAACTTCCCTAGGTACTTAGTGTCTATTGACAGTGGAACTACTATCACCTGTCTATGCCCGCGTTTTCTAAGAGTTTCTGCGGTGGATTCGAGCGACGCGACCATGATTGTGTCGCGGTAACCCCCAAACCAATCGTAAGAGTCTGGGTGTAAGTTTCCGTGGACGAACACAATGGCGCGCTCTTTACAATAGAATGGTTGATTCAAGGTCACCCACGGCCGATTGGTTTTGACTCTTGGGATTATATTATGGACGATTTCTTTTGAATAGTTATATGCACCATTTTTCTTGTTTGCGTCAGATAATGATTCCCATCTATGCACATAATCCGGTGTGTCGTATGCAATAAGTATTTCTCCCATATCAGTTTTCCTTTCCAAAAAGTGCGACAAGAATCAAGAACACTAAGCAGGCAAAGAAAATTATGTTAGTCATTCTTCACCTCCGAAAAGCAAGTCTAGGTCTTCACTGACTTCAACATCTGTATATGCTTCTGGTGGCATAGCAGCCCTGATTGGTATATCAAAGCCGTTTCCGCATAGGCTTTCGTATTTTCCGACATACTCAAACTCAAACCCTTTATCTTTCAGCCGTTTCCAAACCTTGAGCTTTTCCACAACTTTCTCGGCTTCTTCCTTGGTAGCAAAGTCGTTACCAATTAGTTTTCTTTCTTCTCTAAATCTTTCATGATCCTCGTCATTATGAATTTGACCGTTGTTAGAGATAAACCACCTCCCCTTCGGTCCTTCGTAATCTTCCCACTCCTCGTTAAGTTCGGAGAGAGAGCCATACTGATAAGAGTATCTCTCGTCAACCATACAGGCTGGTGTTTTGAACTCTACTATCTCCCCAGTTTTCTTATTGCGCAGTTTCACGAATCCTCCTCAACGCCTCAGCGTGCTGTTTCTTCATAATCTTTGCTATCTCCTCAGGTGTTTTGTTTACTCTTCTGACCTCAAACTCATAGTCAGGAGACCAGGAGACCAGCTTTTTGTCTTTGAATCCGGAGCCAGGTTTCATCCATCCACCTCACAGCTTCTCTTAGCCGCCTCATTCAGCGCCCTAGCTTGTTCAACGGTCAGCTCTCCGAATCTATCTCTAAAACTGCTCATTTGTTGCTCTTTCTTTTGTAATTAGTGATTCCCAGACTCGCACCGGCGCTTTATGGCGCTCCGGCCGGAGCGCCTGCGCATAACCATGCGCACGAATAATTCCGGCCTTCGCGTAGTGTTGCATAATTGCGCCTAAAGCGCGTTTGTCTTTGGTTTTATATCCATGTTCCTCAAGCCATACCAGGACGGCTTCCGAGGTAAAGAATTGTTTTTCTAAGGCTAAGTCCCTGACTCGTCTGTCCGCTGCTTTTCTCCAATCGGAATCAGAAGCGAGAAAACAGTCCTGGACTTGGCTATCAAAGCTCATTTGTCTCATAAGATTACCGCCACAATAATTGCTGACAAAACCAACACCAAACTTGCTAATAGTATTAGAGTGTTCTGCCTGCGAGTTGATTCAACCATCAAATAAAGAGTGTCAATGTCGTATGAGTCCTTAAAGACGCGCTGCTTGATTTTCTTGTTGTCCAATTCGAGATCATAGAGCCTATTAGAATGTTTTGCCAACGTCCTTCTAAGCCCTTGGATTTTGTCATATTTTTTTGATACCTTGATTCTCGGTTTCGGGCTATCTCCCCTCGTCACCTCAACCGACTTTGGTCTTCCGCCGATATATTTGACAGCGATTGTTCTCGTAATTCCTTCTTGCATTATCTTTCCTCCTTTTCCATGCTGTTCTCAATGTCGTCAATGTCGGAAAATTCTTTTTCTTCCTCCGTGCGTACGACTTTGATTTTTTGATAGGCTTCGTAGCTCAAATCCATCGCTTGTTTAAGCTGCGCGTAGTCGCGTCTTGGTAAATCTTTGATAAGAGCCATCATGTCATCGAACCTTTGTTCGGCTATGCTATTTAAATCTTCTTCCTTTTTTCTTTTGAAACACATAATTTTTGCCTCCTAATTTAGTGCGTAAACGGTTATTTCCGCTCGCGGGTCTTCCTTGTCGATTCCTTTATATTCACAGGTCACTTTTTTGACCGTGTGCTGAGAATCGTCAGGGATTATTTTTGCTTTGACTAAGGCGTCTAAAATTGTTGACACCTGGTTATCAAGGTCGTGTTTCCTATCGTCCTTGTTCCAGATTTCGACAATCACTTCAATGCGCCTGTTTTCGAACCATTCGTGTTTAAGTTCTTGCAGAATAAAATCGTCCTTAAACGTAAATATCATTTCGCGCTCTTGGGCTTTTGCAAGATCGTTTGTCCTCACAAACGGCCGTCCGGTTTTTTTGTTGATGGAAATTACTTTGTTGTTTTTCTTCGAAGTGACTTGGCCAAAGTAATTCGTCATAAATACTTTTGGCTTCATAGTTCCTCCGTTGCCAAAATGCGTTCAGCACGAGCTCTACGCGCTCGGTAGCTTTTTTTATTCTTAGCTCTTGAGCTCACGAGCCCGCCTTTTCGGCCAGCTTTTTTGGCGAGCTCTGGATTATCGAAGAAGCCTCCGGTGTTTCCGTTTTGCCCGCCTTTTCTCCCCATCTCGCGATAAAAGTCCTTACCATATCGCTCTTTGATTGTTTTGGCAGTTTTTAAGCCACCCTTTCTTGTACCTGTCATTTTTACCTCCTAATTTTGTGGTCCCGTCGGCCAACCGTGGGACTTGCAATCGTATAGACGTTTTACCTCTATACTTGCCTGTTTTTTTGTTATGCCAGCGTCCTTCATAGCACTGACCGCGCCCATTGCCCGGTTCCAGCCAATCTCGCGTGCATAAAAGTCGCGGATTGTGGTTAGTTGTGCGCTAGTTGCTGGTTCGTCTTGCCAACTCATTTTTGTTTCTCCTTTGCGTCTTGGACGAACACAACTTTTCTAGTCTTGCAGTTAGCAATAGCTAGTCCGTCAATATCGCCGTTGCTCTTATAAGTCAGCTTCACAACCTTAAAAGTATCGAAGCATTTATACTTGCCGTTTTTTTGTGTAATGTTACAGTCCTCTGATTTTATCCAAATAAATGGAGCCGTGTATAATTCTCGGCCGATTCCCCAGTTCACGCAGGTGCGCTTAAAGCTGTCGCTTGCTAATCCCTTTTCGGCTTCGGTGTTCGACTCCGTTCCTGTATCTTCTTTGCTAACCCAGGCTTGTTTCCCTTCGTCCCAAATACTCACAATGCAATTTTTATTGTCCCGAGTGTGCTCGCGCTTCCAATTCAATGCGCCGACCGTCTCGTCGAGGACGTTCATATCGCAGCGTGCGTCTTTGTAGAGAAGGAGAGAAACGCCGTTCTGTTTGACCTGACCGATTCTACACTCGATTTCGTTTGCCTTAAGTTTCCTAAAGGCTAATTTATTCTCGGCCATGCTCTAAGTCCTCCAGCTTCTCCGCCCAATCTTCGCCGAATCGTTCTTCGGCAAAGCGTTTAATTTTGCTCATTTTTTATACCTCCGTTCTATCACTTCCACTATTGGAGCCACCGCGAGATACAGTTTCAGATTCCTGTATTGACTTTTTGCACAAATAACTTTGATTGAAGAAAAAGGGTTGTACTATTATCTTTTTGAGGCGATAATCTAACCTTAGTGGCCCCAACAGTGGAAGCGATTTTGTTTTGTTGTTTTGCCGAATTGTTAAGCCACCCTAAATTGAATTTCGTTATAAAAGACGCCCTCACGGGCGCCTATTTTCTTGTTCACTTTGTCTGTACCTCTTAAGTAACGTTCGATTCACAAGAGTTATTGTGCGACGTTCTGTATATACAATAGTTATTGTACGACATTGTGTACAAGTTCCTAGACGGAAGTCCCGTTCTGACTTGCTTTAGTTTCTAATGTGCAAATTCACTTTAGCTATCCTTATATTACCAAACTTTTGCGCTAATGTCAATAATGAATTTGGCTTTTGCTTAATTATTTTCTCGACCGCCTCTGTTTCTATATGCTGGCATAGCTCTGGGCTTCTCCCTGTAAAGGCCCAACGTACGAAGATAAATCTATTCGATTTCAAACAGGGAAACACCTCTGTCAAATAGAGCTCGAATTGCGATTCCGCATAGCTAATTTGCCGGTAAATCGTTGCGATCTTTCCTTCCCTTCTCACATTTATAAGCTTCTTTTCCCTATCTATGTTCCTTTCTGATAAGAATACAATTTCCTCAATCCTTAAATGTTTTTTCTTTAGCCAGAGAATTGCTTTCTCTGCCGCCTCCCTTTCTTCCACCCTAAGTGCCCTGTACTTATCGAGTATAAAAGGCCCTGGCATTTTTCTCTCTTTCTAAGAAGTTGGTACTGGCGCGCTAAAGTTATATAATGCCTGCTCCCATTCTTCTTTACTTGCGAAGTCTGCTCGTCGAGGCCGAGCCGAAGGCGCTCCCACCGCCTTCGCGCAGGCCTCGTGCTTTCTTCTATTATTTATTCTATATCTATGGTCGTCAATTTGACTAGCCTCCCCTCTGTTACGAGGTTCGTCAATTTGACGTACCCGGTCGTCATTTTGACTAACCCCCTCGTCAATTTGACGTACATGTGGAAAACTTTTGGATTCTTCCCTGTTAAACAGTCCTTTTGAAGCTAGATACTTGAGCTTCTTAGGGTTGTCAAAGACGGAGTAGATTCTTCTCGCTGCACTGTTGTTACGGTAAAATTCAACATATACATACCCCGCCTTTTGTAACTTGTTGATTGCCCTGCTAACAGTAGCTTCGCTGACCCCTAATCTACTAGAGATGGCGTCATTCGACATGAAACAAGCTTTTGTAAAACTAGCTATAAACCCGTAAACAAATTTTTCTGCTACGGACAATTCTTCCGAGTCTAAAACCTCGGCCGGAATTATGATTCCAAAAAATCCCCGATTTTCTTCAATGTTTGCGCTCATAAAAAATACCTCCTAGAGCGTGGTGTCAGAAACCACCTTTGGAGGGCGTCTTTGATTGAATACTAGCACAGAATCGAAAATAAGTCAATAAAGAGCCGGCTCGACGTTCCAGCTATTCGTCGGCCGGCAGGAGTTATTTTGGAACAAGGTGAGGGTATTTTTGTTTTATAGATTCTATGCAAGATTTTATAGGTTTAGGTGGTAGGTACAAGCTGGACTGCTTCATTAGCCACGATAGATTTCTCGTCTTCCGCGTTCCCGTGGCTTAGAACGTGGTTTCAAGCGCTATAAAGGACTATTTTTTCTTAATGAGCTTAAACACCATGAGGATACAAGTTCCAAGTTCAAGTAAAGCTTTGGCAAGGTACTCGCCAAACACTTGCGGGCTTTCCGCATTGAGCATTGAAATGATCGTCGGTGTTAAGAGGCCGCCTATGAGAAGGGCGTCTCCGAGGAGATACGCGACTAGGCGTACGGTGGGGCTTGGAGAAAACCAGCCGTCGCCAGCTTCTTCTATAATCCCCCCGACTAATTGTTGGTCTATTGGTTTTGTTGGCTCTGGGGTTGCCATGTCGTCACTATCCTTTCCGTTATTATTGTCATCGTCGTCACTCGGGTCGGGTTCTGGCTCCGGCTCTGGTGTAGGTTCCGGTTCTGGCTCAGGCTCTGGTTTAGGTTCGGGCTTCGGCGCTGGCGTGTCGTTCACTTCTTCAATCACCCTAGACTGCAATACGGTTTCCGTCCAACCTGTATAAGCCCCGACACCATATACTCGACCTATATAGTCAAGGGTTTCGTGGAGCTCGCCGGAGAATACTTGGAACGTCGCCTTGTGCGTATATGGCGAAGACCAGACCGTGATTTGGTCGCCTTTTCTGTATCCAATGACGACGTGGCCATATTCTCCGCCTTCATACCAGAGAGGAACGTACACTTCGTATGGTATAGAGAAGTTTCGGTGTTGCGTTGAGTTTGATTGCCAAGCGGTTTTGGCCGAGTAGGAACTACCGCTTGCGCTATATGACGCCGCCACAACTGCTAGGCACCAGCCATACCAATCGTAAAGCAGTGACCCTCCTGCATACACATAAAGCGGGTGGTTCGGGTCGTTGTCTAGGTTTGGTGATAGTTTTTGTTTCCAACTCATATGAGCCTCCTTTCCTATTTGTTACCGTGCAAACCTTCCATCTTTGTTTCTATCTTGACGATAGATTTTTCGATATTGGTAATTTTGTCCATTACACCATTATGCGAATCAACCCGTTTGCTAAGCTCGGTGATACTATCTTCGATTTTCTGATCCCTCACGGCATTAGCCACCGCGTCTTTTTTTCTAGCCGTCCAGTTAGCCAGCAGATTGACCGTTAGCGTAACTCCCCCTGTGATTAGTGCAACTATAATTGAGTTATCCATGTTAGTAGCTCTGATAATTTACTCTTTCGTCCACGTTATACTCCTGTAATCACTGCCGAACCTACAATGACCGGTAAATCGCTCCCTGTTGTAGCTGAGGAAATGCTTGTTGTGGGTGAATAGGACAAGGCTGCCTTCATATCGTTAAGGTCAGAAACAAGGACAGAATCGGAAATTTCTTCTTCCGTTGTTGTGTCTAAAAAGCTATACCAAACAGAGCGTGCAAATAAGGCGCCACATTCTGTACCTGTTTTACCAATCAAACTTGTGTTTTTATAATAAATGCGGTCATTTGTTCCGCTCCGTTGGGTAAAAGTTCCGTCCGGAAGGTTCACCGCTCCTGTGTTGCCAGAAACAGAGGTATTAGAATAGATAGCCATAGAGGACAGCCTAGCATTTTTCAAGAAAGCGTTGTATGTCTCTATTGGCACCGAGGTTGATCTAAGTATAGAGAAGGTCCCTTGAGTAGAGGCGGTACTAGCGCTAGATGAGGAGCCATCTATCCCCATAAAATCAACCCCAGACGGTAGAACATATTTTTCGATTTCCTTATGCTTGTACCACTTCACCCCGTCAGTCCAAAGATAATCTTGGTAATCACCAAACTTGCATAGCTCAATAATAGGGGTATAGGAAGTAGCCGTACTCCCAACTTCGAGCTGTATATTTGTGTAAGAGGCGCTGGCATTATTAGAGGTATAGAAGCAGATTCCAATTCCGTCATTGCCGGCTGAGATTGAAGCTGGCATAGTAAAGGTGCCCCCGCTACCACTTAAATCTGCAATCTGCGATGTGGCCCAGATACCGTCCAAATAGTATACCCTTACCAATGTACCTGTACCTTCGTTTACGCAAGAAACAGTTACTTCCTTGCCAAGAAGCTCACCTACGTCTGGTATTGGGAGCACGGCATACGTCGCACCAGAGCTTTGATTTGAGGTAATTGTGAATCCGTTTCCATAGGCGGAGCCAGTAGAACGTGCCCAGTAAACTATATTCGAGTAAGCGCCATCGACCTTGTTCTTCTTTAAGTCAAAAGGAAAAATTTGCTTTGACACATCTCCTTCATAAACAGACAGCCTCAGTGTTACTGAATCACTTGTACCTAGGTCGTTGATATACTGACGCACTGCATTCGTTGCTAAAGTTGACTTGGTTTTTACCACTGCGATATAGGTCCCTGGAACAAGCGGGTTCCACCACCCATTTGTCCCCGTACTCGCCGTCGCTCCTGGCTCAGTTCTAATAATAGTTTGTTCTGAAAAGCTGTCCGCTGTTTGTCCTGGCTGGCAAAAGGTCAATCCGACAGTCCCAACTACGGCTTTGACTTCATAAACGAGAGTATAAGTCTTATTAACAGCCAAAGTTGGAACGGCGGCTGCTTTCAAAAATATAGACCTATTGCCCTCTCCACTTGAGGAAGTAAACGTAGCGTAGCCATCAGCAGTAGTATTAGTTTGTGCCAAATTGCTAGGTACGTCCCAATACGATGTATCCGTGATTGGAGTAGCTAAGCCATTTTTTGCTAAAAGCTGTTGAGTAGTCGCTTTTATAGTTTGCTTTCCTGTCACTACTGATATAGCTTGTGGACTACTTGGAGTAGGTGCAGGGCTATCTGATTGATATGTATCTCCCATAGGTGTGAGATTCAACGGTTGGTTGGCTTGGGTGTCTAAAGTGTAGTCTGTTCCTTCTCCAACTATTGCCGTTCCTCCAGCTCTCTTTACGATTGATACTGGGTTCTTAAATGTGGCCATTAGGCAACCTCCTTATAATTTAGAGCAAGCGTCACAGAAGCGTCTGGAAGACCGATAGAATAGAGCGTTATATGGTTATTTGCGACATCAAGCGAAGCAATAGCGAAGCCGTGTTTTGCGAACAGGACAGGCGCGTCATTTTTAAGCTCAACGCAGGTATTGGCAGTCAGAGTATAAGTCGGTGTAATTGTGGCCTGATAGGTATAAGGGAGAGAGGACGGCAGCGTTGTCCAAGAGCTTGTGGCGATAGTGGAGGATTCGTTAGCCCCAATCGCCATAGAGGTGACAGCATTTTGGCTCATAACTGTTGTTGTGCTAGAACCTTTTGTCTGCACTAAATCTAGTGGGCTCGAATCCACAGTTACATCAAATACCGTGCTATCTGGCCCAGATTCAGCTGTTAGCTGCAATCTCGTGAGCCTTCCATTATAGTCAAAATAAGAGAAGTTAAGCCACAAGGTATAGAATTGTGACAAGAGGTCATTGTTCAAAACATGACCATCGTTATAACATAGTTGGAACGTTGCTCCGTCACTATCTACACACACTAGCTTAAGAGTGCCGTGTCCCCAAACCTTTTGTCTCAACTGTTCTGCGGTAACAGCAGTTGTTAGGCTAGGATCCGTGTAGAGACTCATTGTGTATGCTCCCGCAGTTGCAGTTGAAGGGTCAAGGTCATTTATTGACCAATACAACACACTACTGCCAATCTCTCGCCATTGAGTAAGATAATCGCCTGTATTGGGATCTTGCACATAGTCCGCAGCTGCGAACATTCTTGCGTCAGAATCAAATCCGTTGCTTTGGATATAAGTCAATACTTTTCCAGTATTAGCATAGCTAGCTTCGTCTGGCAGCGCATAATCAACTGCAATAGTGTCTGATAATGCACTACTCAGAATACTATCAGTGATAATGTTTTGCCACCCTCCGTTTTCTGTCCATTGCCCAGGCGAATACTGTGACCAAAACATAGATTGCATAATACCGCTGTCTGACTTGCATACAACCACTGTCTTCCACTGTTCGTCTGGAGAAAATGAAACAAAGATTAGTCCGTTAAAATCTTCGTACTGAGTGTCCCAGGTGTAGTAAGCAAAGTTGAGATTCTGGGGTACTTTATAATACCCTTCGTCTAATAACCAAAAAGCAATACAATCTGGATTGGTGGTGGTTTGGTTTTCTACGTTCCAGTTATAGTCAGCCGCAGTAAGAGTTTTTACATCACAATTGGGAACGGCCCAGCCTCCATTAGCGTTGAGGAATTTACCCGCGTCTGTCGTAAGCGGAGCAGGCACAAGTCCAGCGGTTCCATCAGTTCCTCCATTTGTCCCAACAAAATTATTGTAAGTTGTATCCGTTGCAGAAATTACGTTCTGGGGAGATATAGAGACGTTAGTGCCCGCCGTATAGGTCGTATCGGTGGCGGAAATGACATTTTGGGCGGAAATAGAGACGTTCGTACCTGCGGTATATGTTGTGTCAGTTGCGGATAGTTCGCCTGTCAAGGAGTTCAAGCTGAGGTTGGCGCCGATACTTTGAATGTCTGCAAGTCCAGTAAGCTTAGCGACGTCGCCTGAGGTAATACCCGAAGAAATTGCCGCCCATTGGTCGGCCGTAAAGCTTGAGTTATTGAGGACATATTCTTCGGCCCATTCTTCTGTTTGGGCGTTGTACTTATATCTGGTATAGGTCGTGTTCCCGGCCGCGTCAGTTCCAACGACAAAGGCGTAGTCATTGTTTGTAAGTGGCCCAGAATAAGCTTCGAGATCTGCTAGGCTTTGGAAAGGTTGCCCATCGTCGGAAATATAGTAAGCTGTATTCGTGGCGATAGAGCTGTTGACGAAGGATTTGTCGGCAAGCTGATTTTGAGTAGTGGCAGCCGCAGGAATTTTACCGTTAATCGTCGAGATGTCGCTAGTGTTTGTCGCGATTTGGCCGACTTTGGTCGTGTCGATACCTGAATTGACGGCTGCAAGTTGGCTTGTAGAGAGCTTGTCTTGTTTGCCAGCAACAGAAGTCTGAAGATTGGAAATGTTAGTTGTATTGGTCGCGATTTGACCGACTTTTGTTGAGTTAATTCCTGAGTTGACAGCCGCAAGTTGTGTAGTGGTCAATTTGTCTTGTTTGCCCGAGACGGAAGTTTGCAGGTTAGAGATATTTGTCGTGTTAGTAGCGATTTGACCTATCTTGGCGGAAGTAGCGCCCGAATTGACCGCCGCTAATTGCGCGGAGCTGAGAGTAGATTGTGCGCCCACATTTGCTGCGGTGAGTGTGATGTCCCCGTTGGCGTCTGGCCCAATATGATTGACGCTTTGGACAGTACCGGTTCCAGAGCCAGAGGCGACTTCGTTGATAGCGTTGACTATGCTCGATTTGTCCTCGGTGTCTAGGTTAGAAAGGTTGCCGACCTCGGCTTTAGTGGCGAGAGCGAGATTCCCTGTTCCAACCAAGTTTTGGCTATTGACAGTTTTGAGAGTCAAGTCGCCAGTCTGTCCGTTTAAACTGCTAACACCAGAGGTGCTGACAATGACGTTTTCTTCTATGGTGTCGATTGTTTCTTCGCCTTCTTCTTGCAAAGTTGGGATAGTTTCTTCCATATTATAGTTCCCCTGTAAAGCTAAGTCTTATATCCATAGTTCCGGACATGACGACAAAGAACTGCTTGTTCCCTCTTTTGACTTTCATGTCGAATGGGTACTCGTTCGGAGGGAGGTTGATTGTATCCTCGGAGTTGATAATCATGGTATATTTACCAGTCTCCGTGTCGAGTGTAATTCCCTTTTGCCATGACTTGATTAGGACAGGTTGTCTCGGGTTGTTTGGGCATACAGCAGTAAATTGAATATCCGCCGGAGCGCTTTTCACGACATCTCCGTCCGTGTTATAGATATAGAATATATAAGTTTTATCTGCGCCTTGTTTGATAATCATTTTTTCCCTCCTCCTAAGCTGTTCTATGCCAGCGTTTGACTACGATATAAGGCTGCAAAGTCGAGCTGCTGGCAGAATTACCTCCTAGAGTTGGGCCGTATGCTTGGCCACTATCAGTAGCCGATCCTGGGTTGCTGCCTTCTATTTTATAGTTCGCTGTCCAATAGTTGGTCGGTGTTAAGGTCTTTTCGTTGTAGAGGATTCTTCCGTCGGCTTTGATAATCATTTGCGCCCAACCAGTACTGAGGTCATGGGTGTGTGTTTCTGCGCCGCCGGTACCTCCGACTGTTGGGAAGGTGCCGTTGTTCGTAGCTACCGTCACGCGTCCGGCCGTATCCTCAACCCAGGTTCCACCCCAGGCGATATTGGGATCAAAGCTAGTATCTGAGGTTTCGTAATAAGCGCCGATAGGATAGAAAATGTCAATTAGGCCGGACACTGCGGAGCGACGGGTAATAATTCCTGAGGTAATTGAGGAAGTAGAGCTTGTAAGCAGAATTGTTCCGATAATACCATATGCTGCTGATGGGCCAGTTCCACCGTCGGCAGTAATTGCGGTTCGAATTTGAGCGTCGGTTGGATCAACAGGGTTTGCCGAAACAGTACCGTCAACAGCGATAAGTCCACAAGAGGCAGGATTACCAGTGATATTAGATTCTGTCGAAGCGACGGCTAAGTCGTTGGTATAAGCAACAATCGCTACAATCTTTTTATTTGAAGCGGGTTTAGAAACGGTTACCGTGGCGGAATCAACGAGATCAAGGCCAATTTTATAGCCGCTGGCGTTAGTAGCAATAACTACATCTGGGCAAGCAGTAGTGCCTCCCACCGCAATGGTCATACCGGTCGAAGGGGTAACTCCGTTGCCAGTTAAGATACCGTTCCCGTAAGCCTGTGCCCAAGCGTTTGCTTCATAAACACTTCCGCGTCCACCGTTCCTGGAGCTCACACGGACGGCGTTGTTTGGGTTAGTCATTAGAAGGGTCCTTTCTTATCACCCGTCTAATAACCGCAGACGTCACGTCCTTTTGTTCTATTATAACATAGAAAACGAGCCTGAGTTGGTACCAACCGCAAAAATCTTTACAGTATAAACGGTGGTAGCAGAGTAATTGTCGAACTGAACTTTGATAATCACGTTACCACTCCCGTCTTGAGGTTCATTGACAAAGGGAGAGAAGCCAGCGGGATCGTTGTTAATGGTAACCTGAGCGCGTAAATTTACAAAGATATTTTTCCCACCCCCGACGTTTGGAGTGAACTTAAATCTAGGAGCAGGATTCCCTACCACTGTAAATTCTTGAGAAGCTTGCACGGAAGTCTGAATCTTTGAGGCAGCAATAGGCTGGACGGCTTTAAGAGACTTGGCCATGTCCTCAAGTTCTTTAATTTTCTGTTCTGTCTGCATACTTTACTCCCAAATCATTTTAGCGCTTACAGTACCATTGACCAAGGACTGAACGACAAAATTATAACTCGTAGCCTGCCAGCCACCGCTGTATCGCGGAGTGCTAGAGACTACCCATTTGGCACCACCACTGTAAGGAACTCGTCTTACGACGGGGACCATAGCATAATTGCCGGAAATCTCTAATTTGGCGAGAGTATTGACGCCTTCGGCCGTGTTGAAGGTCACAACAACCCGTTCCTGGTCGTCATAAGTAAAACCACCCTCATTTACGAGGTTCTCTTTGGTGTTATAGGCTAGAGTCTTAGTAAAGAGGTTTATTTGCGTGCCGGAAGCCATAAAAGCTGCCTTCAAAGCATGGAGCTCGCGCCTTAAGTCTTTGATTCTTTTTTCTAGGTTCATAGTTTCCTCACAAGTGCGAGAGAGCCTTTGATGGTGCTTATCGCTTGGACGTTAAGGTTAATGGTCTTTTGGGCTTGCCCCCATGGTGCTACGGCGTTCTTTACTTCGATAGTAAAGGTAATCGAGCCGGAGCCAACTTTGGTAATATAGCCGTTGATAAAAAAATCCTCGTAGGCCGTGAGGTCGTTCCCCGTTACCGTAATTCCTTGTGAGGCCATGTATTGTTGATAAGTGGGAGAGATATGGGCGTCAAAGGCAAAATCCGTCAGTGGGGATTCCGTCCCACCGTCGTCTCGTGTAAAGGTAGCCTCAAAGCGCGCTATGATAAGTTGCTGTTGGGACGTGTCAATCGTTCCTGAATAACTAGCGCTTGGAGCTGACGAAGGATAACGAAGCTGGCCAAGAACGGGAGCGGAGTATCCCTTGAGGGCGTGGATTTCTTGCTCTAGCCTTGTGACTCGTTGCTCAGTGTTCATTATTGAGCCTCTGGAAGTAAGGTTGGTGTGACCGTTTCTACACCGTTTTCGTCCCAGGCTGTCTGTAATGCAATAATTCTATACCAACCCGAGTTGTCCTCTAGGTCGTCTGTCGATTCCTCAAAATAGAACGAGTCGCCGAGCGCAAGCCCGTTTGAGAAGTTGGTGGCGTTGCCCCATTCAATAGGACGACCGACAAGCTGAAGCTGTGGGGTTTCTCGTTTGAAGGCGCGAGCCTCTAGCTCGGTTTGGGCCGCCGCTGAAACGGCTTCCTGGCTCTCCAAATCACTTCTAGTGACATATTTTCGGTAATAGCAATACTCTCGCACAAAGTCTAAGTCCATCGCCGTGCCAATCTCTGCTGTTTGCTCTCCTTCGCCGACATCTCCGACTTGCCCGTTCCCTGCTACTAAAATATGGCTGGCAAAATCGTTGGTTTCTTGAATAGAGAAGTTAGAAGCCCAGAGCTTATAAACCCCGTCCCCAGGATAGCGAATCGTTATATCTTTCTTTGCGCCGCGAGGTTTAAGAATGTCGATATATTGGTGCGTATAATCACTGGTATCGGTTCTAAATACCACGTCGAATTTCCCGGCTCCACTGACATTGTTCATAGCGTCACAAAGTGCTTTAGAGATGGTTTGGAAGTCCTTATAAGTCTTCGTTTTGTCGGCTAGAACATCGACAGTCCCATAATCCCAATTTACATATTCTCCGTAGTCTGAGACGTGAGTCAAGAAGCTGTCGATAAGATCTTCGACGTACAAATGAGCCGGCCGATTCTCAAATCTGCGGTATGGATTAGTCGGGTCGGAATCGGAACAGACTAAATCACCGCCTAGGCGTGCAAAATACTCATAGAACGTGAGCTGAAGCTCTTGAGTCGCTCCGACGCCACTTCGCGCAGGCTTAGCACCAAGCCAACCGGCAAACCGGACGTATCCGTTAGTCTCAAACACAATTCTGGTCTTTCCAACTACTAGATAATCACTGGCTACTCCTTCGGTGGTTTTTTCTATAAATCTCTTAAAGAGCGCCCAATTTATAGAGAAAGTAAAGGTATCTGCGGTGACAGATGTAGCTTCTGATTTGAGCGTTTCTTGTAATTGTCGGTTTTTTGCATATTTGTTTATGTCCCCGACAAGCGAGTCTTCAATATAGAGCAAAAGTCTGTTCATTAGATTGCATTATTCCATTTAAGGGTTGAGTACGTTATATCGCCTGATGTCATATCGAAAGCGACTAGATTTGAACCAGGTTGGAGCGTGAAGGAGCCAGAAAGGTCCATAGAAACGTTAGAGCCGTCGAGCTTAGCTGTTCCCTCTGAGAAGTCGATAACAAGTGTCTGGCCTTGAGATATAGAGCCATTATAGGTGGCCTCGGCACCATTGGTGGAGTTCCGAATAATAGGATTAGTACAGTCACCACCGATTTCCAAAACTGGGTAAACAGTGCTAGTAGAGTTGGCGACGATTTCTTGGATTCCCCCAGAACCCGTCTCCCAGACAGTTCCGACAGAATCATAGACTAGCCCTACGGCGTCCCACTCTTGACCGCCAGAGGCGAGGGAGATTAGAGGAAGTGTTGCAGAGTTTGCGAAGATTTCTTGTCCAGCGTTGTCCTCAACATATTCGAGCAAAGCTGTTCCACCAATACCAAGAGTTACGGAAAACTTGGAGTATTCTTCGCGGGGTTCTGGCTCAACTTGCAGATTGCTCTCTATCCACCCATCGGCCGTCTTAAATAGTCCTCCACCACCGGCCTTTTGATAGATAATAACGTAATTATGGTTGATTACAAAGAAGCTCGTAAGCTTAGCACGGAGTTGCCAATAGCCGGTAGTTTTAGGGATAATGATTCCGTTTATAGGCTGGGAGTAGCTAGGAAGTTTTTGGAACACCATTTCTCCGCCGTCTGCTTCGGTATAATCGACTTTTGTAGTATCGACCTCTGGTCGAAGGAGCAGGGAGTTTTCTTCTGCAAGATATATTTCTCTATGGTCAAATAGCAGTTGTGCTCCGTCGTCCCGAACGATTTTGTTGATGTAAAAGAGATCGTTCATTATCCTATTACTCCTTGTGTGTTAAATGCAATTTTACGCGAAATGATTGTCGCGAGCTCCTCTGGGCTCTTTTGGTATCCGTTAATTGTAAAGTAATTGTTGATAGTTCCCCCGACTTCTCCAGTGGAGTTCATGCGTTCAAGATTGTCATACCCAATCTCCCGAGCTGCGGCTGCACGAATCACATACTCACCTTTAGATAGAGCTACGATGTTAGAATCCGAAGTGTCTGTGCCAACACCGGCCACTATACCACCTTGAGCAAGCCTTGGGAGCTGTATAAGCCCAATTTGCCCCAGGTTTACACCAATCCAGCCAAAGGCTGAGTTTATAATGTCAATAAAGCCGTTAAGTAGGCGGATAGGCGCATTGACAACTTCTTCCAAGAAAGCCAACACTCCGTTGATGGCGCCTTTGAAAATTCCCTTAATGAAATCACCAAATCTAGTTACGAACTCGCCAAAGTTGTTCTTAAGTGTCTCCCAAAGCCTAGAAAAGAGTTTGCCAAAGGCCTCAAGCAAGGCTCCTATGATTTGAGGAACGGCTTTGACAATGCCCATAAAGAGTTGGACGGTAGCTTTAATAATAGCTATGATATTGTCTGGATCGGTCAAGAAATCAACGATACTTACAATCAAATCGGGCAAGGCTTCGATTAGTGCGACTAAAATATCTGGAATTGCAAGCAATATCTGGTTAAATAACAGTATGGCTCCTTGGAAGATTGCCGAGAGCAATTCTGGATCAGAAAATACCCCTATTATGCCTTGAATAAGAAGCTTTACTCCTTCGACTAGCATTGGAAGAATAGTCGGTAACATTTCTATAATGCCAGTAATAAGCTGCTTAATGCCATCGAAGATTGTTGGTATCAGTTTTACAATGGCCTCCAGCAATGGTGGGACTATTTCTGGAAGTCTTGAGGCGATTCCAACAAATGCCTTTACAAAGGCGGTGAGTAGTTGAGGAGCTACGGCGTTGAACCTTTCCACTAACTGATCGAGGAATGGGGTTAAATCGTCACCGTTAAGAGCGGCGGCAATGGTTTTAGTTACAGACTGCTGAAGAACGGCCATGCGAGTTTGGATTGTATCAACTGTTTTCTTAGCTTGTTCCTCGAATCCTGCAAAGCCGTCTGCGCCTTCGGTGTTGAGTTCCATAACACGTTGCATAAACTCGTCCATGGAAACAGTGCCTCGTCTCAAAGCTTCGCCGAGACTCTGGGCGTCCATGTTGAAAGTTTTGGCAATTTGCTGAGCCTGCGCTGGCATTGACTGCATAATGGAGCGCCACTCCACAAGGTCTGGTTTTCCTTTTGCGTAGGCTTGAGAAATCTGTTCCAAAGCCTGAGCTTGAACAGTCGAACTGGCGCCGCCTGCAATAAGAGCGTTGTTGAGTGCCAAGAACATATCCGTGGATTTAGCGATGTCGCTATTTTTAGAGGTAAATCTTTGTACTGCGAGCGCTGCGTCGTCTAGGGTGGTAGGAAGGCCGGTCAATTTGTCGGCCATTTTATCTATGGATTTTTGCGCGTCCTCTTGCGCCACGTTGAGATTGCTCATGACATTGGCGTAATTAGAGAGAACCGAAGCGCGTTCGATACCAGAGCTAAAAGCTGAGGACACTACCCCAGCGACTTTGGAGAAAACAGTTTGTGCAATTCCAGCCACCGCCCCCATCTTAGCGGCAAAACCAGAGGAGAATTTGTTTCCGGCTTCCTCGCCAGCTCCGTTGAGGTCTGAACTAATGGCCTGTCTCAGCCCTTTGGTAGATGGCTTGATTTGTATCCACGCGGTACCGATTGAAGTGTTTGCCATGCTTGCCTTTCGGTTTTAGCCGCATATTGACCGCAAGCGTGGCGTATGTTTATACCGTTATTATAGCATACTTAGAACTTTAGTTGTTTCCCAAACTTACCAAGCCAATTATCATTATGCTTGAGATTGTGATTCCTTATGATAATTCTGGTTTTTGCGTCGGTAGGCACTACTCTGTACACTGGCCTCGTGCCGTTGACATAACGTGCCCCCTTCCCTTCTATCTTCTGGCGGATAAACTGAAGCTCAAAATTTCCTACCGTGCCAAAGTCCTGGACAAACGCCGCCTGGACATTAGCTAAAGCCTTCTCCATCTTTTCTTTTTCTAGTATGTTTAGACCAGGCCGGTTGTTATAAATAACCTCTTGCACCCCCCACTGGTCAAGGTGAAACTTAAAATCTTTCATGATTCCTCTAAGAAGTTCGCTTTATTATTCTTCTGTTTCCAGAATTTCTTTATCGCTTCGAGTTCCTCGTCGGTTAGTTTTCGTTTGGCCGAGAGTTCGTTCGCGTATTGCTCTTTGGCCTCGGTGACATACTTGGGCTCCCACTTCTTGTCTGGCTTGATACGAGGTTTCCCCTTCTCACGGTGAGTATTTGCTAGGATACAAGAGATTTCGTCAAGCTTGTAAAGAATCCGGCTTTGAGTTTCCTTGTCCCAATCCCAATCTTTGCTAGGGTTAAGCGCGGTTATAAGCCGCGACTGAGCTGGAAGCTGGAACATGAGCCTTGCAGTCCGAGCTAGGTCTTTATACTTCAATTTGTCGATTTCTAGGTGGTAATACTGTTGGAAGTCCGCCTCGACTTCGTCGTGGTAATCTACCAGCGCTTTTGCGCAGGCGTGGACTCTTTTGGGAAAGCGTCCATAATCTTCCCCATGATTTTGAGGAGTTCCTCAATATCGAAAACGCCAGTTTTCTCAATAATATGTTGTCTGACCTCGTTAAATACCTGTTCCCCGTTCTCAAGCAACGCAAAGTTCATGCTGACAAGTGTTTTGACGTCTTTGTTCTTCTCGGCTTCGTTAAGTTCCACAACGAAGTCGTAATCTCGAAGCAGTTGAGCGTTGGAGATGGGGACAACTTTGCCTTCCCAAAGCTCGACTGTCTTTATATCTTGTTTTTCGGCCATATACCTCCTTACTACCTAAATTATACCAAAAAACCCGCCTTTTGTGCGGGTTTTGTTCGGTTTAGGAAGCTTGGCTATCTGGAGCGCTCCAAAAGTCGTCGTGGAAGACCTGTTTCCCAGGGAGAGCAGCAGATTCAAACTTGAAGGCTTGAACCGTGACAGGATAGGTTACTGGGTCTGAGTTGTTATAGGTCACGTCGCCAGAGCGGTCTGCAATTTGACAATCGCCAAAGACAATACGGTGGTATCGTGGATTGACCGCACCGTTGTTTTGAATCGTGTCAATAACAAGCACGCCGCGTGGGAGAGCGTCTCCGGTAGTTCCGGAGGCGATAGCGCCATCGACGTCAATAGAGACGTTGCTTGTGCCACGGACGAACTGCAACACAGAAGCGCGGACTGTTTCAAGCAAGTTGATTGCAACAGTTTCGCTAAAGGAGGTCTGAGCCGTGATAACAACGTCCTTACCCCAGGCTAGAATGTTATCGGTTTCCTCTGAAGTAGTGTGAGTAACACCATCTTCGGAAATGTAACCGAGGTTAATATACGAGCCAGATAGGGAGGTCGTAGCGTCAGTCGGGAGAGTCGTCCCAGCCGGAGCCCAGAACACGGCGCCGTTAGCTTTCGGCAAACCAATGGTGATATTGGATTTATCGTTATTCATGATTCCCTCTTACTTGTGGGAGGGGTTGCCCCCTCCCGATTGTTATTAGCTAGAAGCGGAAGCGGTGCCGATATAGGCAAAGGCTTCTGGATCAAGGACGCGGAAGCCGAAGTGAGTCTCTAAGCGAATGAGAACTTGGTTGACGTTCGCGAGATCAACACCGGTACCATCTGGGTCACCAGCGACATGAACGCGCCAGGAAGCTTGGCCAGCGAAGCCGAGAAGTAATTGGCTCCAGTCGCCCATAAGAAGCTTGACGCCTTTTTCGCCGACTTCTGGGGTAGAAGCAGCGCGCTTGCCAGCGAGGTTGTTACCTTCGAGACCGAAGACGCCGAGGCCAGCGTATTTCTTAGTGCCGTTGATAGCAATGGTGGAAAGCTTAGCAGCAGCGTCGCTAGAGATAGCGATACCGTTGATGTCTTGGCCATCAAGAGCAGCGACAGCAGAAGCGAAGTCGGTGTCGATGTCAGAAGCGGTGTCACCAGTGGAAGGAACAAGAATGGAAGAACCAGTCTTGGTCATGTAATCGCTAAGGTCAGTGTCAACAGCGCCAGTGAATGGGTCGATACCGTTGATAATAACGGAGTCGAGATCGCGAGGAATAGACTTGCGAATCCAGTTGTTGATAAGGCGGCCAACAAAGTCACCTTGCTTAGAGTCAGCCCAGCGCAAGAACTCGTCAGTAACTCTTTGAGAGTAAACGAGCTTTACAGTGGTGAATGGGCGCGGGGTAACCTGGCGTCCGTTGTCAGGTTTTTGGCCACCTTCATGAACGAGGGCGCCTTTGGCACGACCACCGAGGGTAAGAACGGTAGTGGAGCCAACGTTGATTTGTGGTGTCTCTGGTACGAGAGAAAGAACAGCACCTTGAGCTTCGCGGCCTTCCGCGAACAAACGGGCGAGAGGCTCAGAGATGTCGAGAGTATGCAGGTCAATAGCTGCCATAATAATCTCCTTGTTAAGATTGGTTTAGACTCGAATGTCGAGTCCAGTTTCTTTGTGCAATTTACTTTCTGGCTCAGTTGATTGTTTCTCAGGGGCATTTGGCATACCTTGCGAGGCAAAGCTGTTTTTGAGGGTGTCTGCTTTAGAGCGCATATCTTCCTCGTTGCCATTTCCTAAGAATTGCTCAGCTTCCGGCTTAAAACCATACTCAGCGGCAATGGTTTTACGGCGTAACGCTACGTCTAGTTCGTTAGCACGTTTCTCAGCCTCACTTAGCTTTTGCTCGAACTCAGCCTTAGCCTTTTCCGTGGCTTCCGCCTCAAGCTTTGGGGCGTATTCCTTGCGGATTTGTTCTTCGAGCTCTGGTCTGATTCTTTCTAGTTCCTTTTCGCGGGCGATGGCCAGCTTCTTGGCTATGATTTTCTCAGAGCGAGCCTGGAACAATTCCTCAATTTGGCTGTCGGTTGCTTCGGCATATTCGCCAGATTCGTCTTTTGTGTAAAATTGCATAATCCTTTTTTACCTCCGTAAAAGTTGAACGTTAATTACATTATAGCATAAAAAGCGAACAAAAACCGAACAAAAGTGATAAAATAGAGTAGGGACGAAAAATACCTCCCAAAAGCCCCCTCGCTCTAGGGGGTTTTAGGTATTCTTTTTTTATATCAAGTTGCCAAAGTTCTTTTCGGCAGATTCAATCGCGGAGTTAATATCGCCAGAGTCAAGGCCAAGGTTACGCCACAAAGTACGGCTAAGGAGCACACCAGGAGCTTTCTCGGCCATCTTAAAGATACCGTCTCCGACTTTGGATATATCGGAGCGATAAGTAGGCTTAAACACCGGAATAGTAGCGTTATAAAGGGCTGTTAGGCGTTCGTCAAGCCTAGACAATCCATTCTCGTACATGAATAAAGTCATACAGAAGTACTTAATCTGTTCGCCAAAGTCCCTATGCCATTGGTAAATGTCGTCTCTAAGGTCGTCAGAAACGATTTCTAGGGCTTCTGGGCTTTGAGGAGCACCAGAGCTAAGGCCGAGGTTTGATAGCGTTAATTTAGTGGCTGTACAGAAGTTTCTAGCAGCAATGTTGATTGTGTCGGTAAAGGGTGTCATGGCGTGTTGTGCAAACTCGCCAATCTTCGGAGTTTCGCCGTTTTCGTTAGCGCCAATTTTGACAATATCGCCGGTTTGGGTTTCGATGGTATCGACATCTGTCTCGGAATCCGCGCCAAGGATAACGTCCACTTTACTGTTGTAATAGTAAGCGGAAATCATAGCCTGTCTAGTCGTGCGAGAGGCGTCAATGATAGCGCTTCTGGCGGCTGGATTGAGGACGGAGTTGCCAAACGGTCTTTTGACAGTAGAACGGTAGGTGAGGAGCCCCATAAGAGGTCGTCCAGTGATATTTGGGGTAATTGTTTCTTCGCTGTCTCCGGCGCGCATAGAGCGTGTGCGGGTTTTTTCATAGATAATGTAGTCGGAGGGTTCAGAGTGCTCATAGAGCCCTTTTTCTTTGACCTTATTTGAGAATTTAGCTGCGCCAAAGCTCAAGTTCTGCTCACGCCAGTCAAAGAGGCCAGAGGCTTCCTCGGCGGTAAAAGGTAGCACGCGGTCGTCCACAAGCCCAATAAAGCCACAGCCGGCAACGAGAACGTCCTCTTTGATACGGTTGATGGCCTCATAAACGTGATATTTTTGCGCGATTTCTGTGAGCTTAAGGTCGTCATTCTCGAAGCAGTCGAATGTGGTCTTGTTGGCGCGCATTTCGACAGCACGGCTTCCCCAGCCAATAGTGGAGACGGGGAGTTGTTTGGCAATTTTCCCCTTGCCAAAATCTTCGAAATCATACGTTCCGAAGTAGAATTTATACTTGTCAGCAGATTTGCTACAATTCTGGTTTATTTCTGTCCAATTCATTATCTTACACCCCTAAGAACTGTAATCTGTCGCCTTCCGCTGATATTGCGGAATCCGAGCAAATCAAGCTCTTTTTGCTTAAAGAAGGCTTCTTGCGTAGCGTTTGCCCCATAATTTACCATTTCTGAGTACGGAGTCGCGCTTTGTGAGTACATTGTAGCGTCTGGGAACTCGACAGGCTTGGCGTTCGCGCGCATAACGGCATTTGCCACCACCATTTTGACAGTAGAGGTAAAAACGCCTTGGCCGTTTGATTTGTCGTCCTCAAGTTTCTCGTCGAGGTTTACATTGTTGTTTTGTGCGATAAGGCGAAGATAATTCGAAACGTAGGTTATCCAGGCCTGCGCTTTGGTACCGGCGTCGCCGGTCGTATCTACACCGAGCGCCGCGAGGTCGTCTAGTGTAATAAGATCATTTTTTGTTGCTGCCACGGTTTGCCTTTCCGGTTATCCACCTTTTGACCGCAGGCGTGGCGTACTTTTCTTTATTATAACAGATTTTTATTTGGTTGTCTTATTGCTTTTAGACTTCTTGCTTGATTTGCGTTTGCGGGTCTTTTTAGCGGGTTTCTTGACTGACTCTGGCTCTTGCGGGATAGGTTCTGCGTCTGGCCTGTGTTCCGGCTCAATAGGAAGCTCAATAAATGGTTCTGGGTTCACTTTAGGTTCTTCTTTCTGCTCTTGATTCGTAGTGATTTCAACATAAGCGTTCTTAGGATAAAGAGCGCCGTCGGCGATTTCGAAAACTTGCCCTGTTGCTTTGTTCTTGATTTTCATAAATCCTCCTTAAATTATTCTTTCTGCTATACAATAGCGGTTCCATGGTGTTGGTTTGTTCGCGTCCATAGGCTTTGCCTGGATAGTTGTACCAATAACATGGTAGCTATGCCCCTCAAGGTTTACCCATGCGCCATCAACCTCGCCTTCGAAGGTTCTTGGTAAGTGGATAAGGATTTCAGGGCGTCTGCCTGTTGGGCTCCCGTTCTGGGCGATAAGACAACCGTTCACTTCGGTTTTTTTTGTGATAGTGCCGTCGGCATTGGGCCGATTCACAAATTCAATGGTAGTTGTAATCATTAGCCTTCCCTCTTGTTATAGTTCTTTAATACTCCATTTCGGCTGTTGTAGCCAGAGACGATAAATAGACAGTCGCAGTCATGGTGGCGCGCAAATAGCTCGGGATCAGGGTCAACGAAGGTGCCAGCACGAAGGACGCACCATTCGCAAGTTTCTCCGCGCATTTTGCGCGTTAAAGTGGGGTGTTTCTCAAGGGATACCGCGTTCTCAAAAGCTTCATATTGAGCCCTGCCAAGAATAACATCGTAATACTCTTTGACGATATACTCGTCATTGAGGTTAAACGCCGAGTCGCGGACAATCTTTTGAGCAAGGGTGTAAATTTGGTTATTGTCGTTATAAGGAATTGTGCTAGAGATAGCTGTGGAATCGAAAAGCAAGCTAACGTCGTTAAACATTTTTTGCCCGAAGCGTTCTCCGACTTGGCCGAGGATAGAGGAGATTTCCTCCACCTTAATCTGCGGGTCAATGTCCATCTTGAGAACGTCTTGAATGATGTTATAGACGCCGTTTGTGGTGTCCTCTACTATACCCCGAAAGTCCATTGTTCCATTCCTTTCAAAACTTTTGCCAGCCCTTTGTCAATGCCGGCGCGCTGTTTCTCAGTAATTTCGGAAAAAGACACGTCCGGGAGCTGATTCAGCTCGTCAATCTTTCGGGAGGCCCAGGCTTGGTCACGTTCTTGCTCTCCATCGAGCTTTACGCCTTTGCGATTGGCTAAGTCAGCTAAATAATCACGGGTTTTCCCTGTCATGCTACTATTATAGCATAAAAGCCGAACAAAACCCGAACACCTGATTTTTTTCTCGCCCGTCTTTTTGCCCATTACACGGCGGGACCGAGGCCGACCCCTGTATATATACCAGACCCCCGCCTTGCACGTCTGTCAAGTTGATGTTGTTTTATTGTTTTTATAAAATATCAGAAAAACGCGCGGGCCCTGGCGGGGCCGTGGTACTCTCTCAAAAAATCGCGACGCCGGCGGGCCGTATAAAAAAATAACTCACGGCTGGCGCTGGATTCGCGGCCGGGGTATAATAAAAAATATCATGGCCAAGCGATCCGCAATGACAAGACGACACGACCCGCGCAAAAAATATGCGGGGCTTCGCGCCGCGCTTCGATCAAAACTTTTAGCCACTTGTGACACTTGCGCAATATGCGGCCGGCCTATTGACAAGTCACGGCCGGCTGGCGATCCGCTGGCGCCCGAGGTTGACGAGATTGTTCCCGTCGCGCGAGGCGGGAGCGCTTACGATCTCGATAACTTGCAACTCGTGCATAGAATATGCAACCAGAGAAAAGGCGCGAAAATGGCCGGCGACGGCTTAAAAGCTGGCGATAATCCGATTCCACAGTCGCGCGCCTGGTAACGCCTGGCGCTAGATTCCGGGCCGGTGGAGTTTTCCACAGGGCCCTAGTTTTCCACAGGTTGTGGAAAACTCAAAAATCTTCAAAAATTATGCAAAAAAAGTGTTGACATTATAACGCCGTCGGCGTATAATAAAGACAGTGAGGAACCGATCAAATAAAATAAAACCCCTCGCTAGAAAAGAGATAAAATGCAAAACTCTAAAAAGCTAGTGGCGCGTCCGCTTATCAAGCTAGAAAAGCCCCGCCGTGTCACGCCTCTTGTGCATGATGGTATTGTTTACCTTATGCTCACAAAAAAGCGCTTCATAGGTAAAGGCTCGACGCTTGAGGCCGCGATTGAGAACGCAAACCTTAGCACCTTTTACACCGGTTACATGGTCGAGGAGGTGGCCTAATATGCGCAAAATTACTTTATATGTAGGCCTTAGCGATAAGGACACTAAAACGCAAAAGATAAACACGCTCGACGCTTACGGCGTTATAAATAACATCTTACAGGCCGACGCGACGATCTCAGAGTGTCGGGGAATATATACACACGAGGACGGGGACGTCGTGATTGAGAACACGCTGGAGATCGTGCTGCTAGACATCGCGGGTACAATGTCGCGCGCCTGGATTGTGCAAAAGGCCGACGCTATAAAGGCCGCTTTAAACCAGGAGAGCGTGGCCGTGCAAGAAGAAAATATCAAAAGTGAATTATTATAAAGGAGATTTTACAATGTCAACATCACCTATTGAACAAAAACAAGCCGGCCGTTATACATTCTTATGTTGGGGCTGGCGCGAGGCGGGGCGCTGGGGCCATGAGGTCCGGCTACTGGATCGCGGGCGCGAGGTCGCGCGGTCTAGGATTCGCTACTATAACAGGACTTGGGAAAATTACAGATTCCAAACGGCCATGATGGACGCCGTGGAACGATTCAAAAATAACAATATAAAAATCACGCTTGAGACTAAGCGGGAGCAATTCGGGGGCCGGTTACCTCGCGGGGTAAAATATACCACCGAGAAAACGATCGACGCCGACGAGACGATTCAAGGCTTGAGGGACTATGTGAACGGCCACGCCGGAACGGTAGCTTATAAATTACTTATGGCGGGGGCTTAACGATGGACGATCTTAGACTAGGACGCGCGGCCGCCTTGCGATGGATTCGCGACTACATGGCCGAGACGATCAAAAACCACCTGGAGGACTGGACGGCCGAGGAGATCACAGAAAATATCATTGACGCCTCTGTCGACTTGCAAGAAGTGGCCGAGGGCCCGGCCGGCGCCGAGTGGCTTGTGACCGATTGCGCAATGGCGCCGACAGGTTACGCTATAAAACAACTATAAAATTATTATAAAAGGAGAATAGAAAATGTCAACTTGTAACTATTATACAACAGAAGAATGGACGCCGCTGGTAGTTTATGAATCCGACGACGCCGACGACGAGGCCATGGAGGCCGAGGCGGTGAGCGAGGCGGCCCGGGAGTTTTCGGACGGGTTGCGCTGGTACCGTGTCGAGATCCGCGGCGGCTATTATGCGGGCGTGCAATTCGATGCGCTTAAAACCGACGATGGCGACATGGCCGACGGGATCGACGACGACACGGCGCGCGACTGGTACAACATGACGGCCCGGGAGATTGAGGCCGACATGGCGCGGGAGCGCCGAGCCATAAAGAACTGGCTGCGGGGCTGGATTGGCTGCGGCTGGCGTGAGCTTGGCGTGGCTGGCGTGTTTTCTAACGGCGAGGCGGTTTATTACCAAATCGAGCCGCGGAGGATCGAGGTGACGGGGCCGAGTGACGAGGGCGTCGCGGTCCCGGTGGCTATTTATAGCGAGGCCGTGGCTTAAGGCCGAGCCATAAAGAAGCGGCCCGGAGTGATCCGGGCCTCTTGCATGATATAATTATAATAAAGGAGCAAAAGACTATGCTAAAGAGAATCACAAGCGAGGAGATCCGCGGGGCCGTGGTCGAGTTTATAAACAGGACGCGCCGAGGCTGGCGCGAGGACGTGGCCGGGCTGGCGGCTGGAGCCGTGCTATTATATGCAACGCCAGCGGGCTGGCGGCTGGAGTGGCGCCGGAGCCATGCAAGGCGCGGGGCTGGATCCGAGCCAGGGCCCGAGATCGTCGCGCGGTATAAGATCCCGGCCGACGTGCTGGAGCCTGGAGGCGCCGAGTGGCTGGCGCTGGCGGTATTTCTTAGCGCGGCCGTGACTGGATCGGCCCGAGCCATCAACGCGAACGCCGGCCGGAGCCTGGAGGCCAGGAGGCGCGCGGCGGCGATCGGCGTGGCGGCGCGCCAAAAATCCAATTTTTCTGGCGCCAAAAACGCCTAACCGCGCAAAAATCCAATTTTCCCATAGGCGCGCGCCCACTCGAATTTTCCGAGACGGCGAGCGCCAATTTTTTCCAATTTCGCCAAAATCCCTCCAAATTCGGCGATTTTTTTCTAAAAGTTCGCAAGGATTGAAGCTTTGGGAATCTTCTCTAAATCTCTTTCGCTTACTCTTTACAAAATCGAGCTTCTGTGCTACAATCAAAGGTGGAATTTTGATCGGTTCCACCCTCAGTTGAAAAACACTGGGGGATCTTTGTTTTTTTTAATGCTTCAAATCTACCCCCCCCCCCCCCCCCCCCCGGCGGGGGGGGACGGTCAAGAATCT
>Ga0265301_10001375_pt1 | contig 32000 bp, 32 predicted proteins | sample AusTroGonzalo_MG_2_FD_193488 | JGI IMG/M metagenome (GOLD analysis project Ga0265301, IMG submission 193488) | Bovine rumen microbial communities from tropical cattle in Woodstock, Queensland, Australia - Gonzalo_04 | ecosystem: Host-associated > Mammals > Digestive system > Stomach > Rumen ... | reverse complement strand
GTTGTCTGCCAGGATATAGGCAGCCGGATAGCCGATCAGGATGCAGAGCAGCGTGTTCTCGATGGCCACTTCGATGGACAGGGCGAACGTGCTCAACGCGTCCTTGTCGGTGAAGAACTTCGTGATGTTCGACAGGGTAAAATGCCCGCTTCCATCCTGCAGCGCGTACATGACGATCAGCAGGAGCGGCAGTACCACGAAGAGTACCAGGAAAATGAAATAAGGCAGCGCCCAGCTCGACCGCTTACTCATGGGCTTTCTCGGGTTTGGAGAGTTGGATGTTCTTAGGGGCGATCTTGATGCCCACAAAGTCACCCTTGTCCCAGATGTCGTTGGTATCTACCCAGATGTTCTCGCCGCATTCCGTCTTGACGGTCAGGTGGTAGTGGTTGCCCATATAGAGAATGAAGACCACGTTGCCGGTGGTGTCGGCTTCGGTCTCATAGTCGAGCAGCTCCACTTTTTCGAACCGGATGGTGGCCACGGCCTCGTCGCCTTCGGCGAAGCCGGTGGTGTCGCAGGCGAATTCTGTGCCCAGGAATTCCACCTTCCCCTCGCCCACCACCTTGGCGGCGTAGGTATTGGCCTGGCGTTCCTTCTTCATCACCTGAATATCGTCCGGGTCGATGTAGAGCATCACTTCCGTGCCTACTTCATACGGATCGTAGTCCTGGATCATGAGCTCGTAGCCCGTGTCGGTATCGACCCACATCTCGTAGTGTACGCCTTTGAACGTGCAGGAATTCACCTTGGCCGTGAACTGGCACTTGGCCGGGTCCGTGGTGAAATAGATGTCTTCCGGGCGGACTACCACGTCGACGGGCACGTCTTCGCCGAACCCCTCGTCCACGCAGTCGAACTCGTGCTTGATGAAGGCCACGCGACGGTCGCGGATCATACGGCCTTTCAGGATATTGCTTTCTCCGATAAAGTCGGCCACGAAGCAGTTGACCGGCTCATTGTAGATGTCGGTCGGCGTGCCGATCTGCTGGATCTTGCCTTCGTTCATCACGACGATCGTATCGGAGAGCGTCAGGGCTTCCTCCTGGTCGTGCGTCACGTAGATAAAGGTGATGCCCAGTTTCTTGTGCATCTCCTTGAGTTCGATCTGCATGTCCTTGCGCATCTTGAGGTCCAGTGCGGCCAGGGGCTCGTCGAGCAGCAGGATCTTCGGCTGGTTGATCAGGGCGCGGGCGATGGCTACGCGCTGCTGCTGGCCGCCGGAGAGCGACTCCACGTCGCGGTCCTCGTAGTCCGACATGCTCACGAGCTTCAGCACTTTCTTCACGCGCTTCTCGATCTGCTCTTCCGGCACTTTCTGGAGCTTCAGGCCAAATGCCACATTGTCGTACACGTCCAGGTGCGGGAACAGCGCATAGCGCTGGAACACCGTGTTCAGTTTGCGTTCATACGGCGGCACGTCGTTGATGACCTTGCCTTCCATGATGACGTTGCCCTCATCTGGCTTGCCGAAACCGGCAATCAGGCGGAGCATCGTGGTCTTGCCGCAGCCCGAAGGGCCGAGGAAGGTCATGAATTCACCGCGCTTTACATAGAAGGAGATGTCATCCAGCACCTTCTTGTCGCCAAACGACTTGGAGATGTGGTCCAGACGGATGATGATATCTTTTTCGGCTGCCATCGGCTTAGAAGATCTTGAGGTTCAAGGCGTAGGTGACACCCACCGAGAAGTCGAGGGCGTTATCGTTTCCGTCGTAAGCGCATAGGGCGTGGACGCGCAAATCCTTGCTGTTGCGGAGCGGATACCAATAGGCCCCTAAACCGCCATAGATAAAGTTTTTATAACCGACCCAGTCGCAGTTGCAGATGTCGAAACCGCCCTTGACGAACAAGTCAAATTTGTCGCCGAGTGCAGCATCCAGCTTGGCGGAAGCGCCATAATAGTCCTGTGCAACATAGCCGTCACCTGTCAGGGCGATGACATCGGAGACCTCAACTTGTATGCCGAAGGAGCCCATCCAGCCGAGCGAATAGTGGCCGAAGGCACCCATCACCTTCACACCGTCCATTTCATGTGATCCAAAGAGGTTATAGGCATAGTCTTTCAGGCTCTTGCTGCCGAAAGGCTTCTCCATATTCTGGTCGGATGTCATCTGCAGCATCAGGGTCGTGCTTTCATCGCTGCTGGTCCAGTTCAGGCTGCCACCCCACTGGTACACCTGGTAGCAGTTCCAGAGCATCGAATTCACCTGCCAATGCGAGTCGAAATCGTAGGTATCATTCTCAAAAGTACCGAGATGAATGTAGTCCTTGCCGAGAGTCAGTGCGAAATTGCCCAGATGCAGCGACACATTGGCCCAGTCCACCCAGTTGTTCACGTCCGCCCGCCATGTGTTGCGGTAGAGGTCCTTCGTATTGTTGAACGAGTCGCAGTAAGCGAACCAATGGTTGGAGAAGGAGAACGAGAAATAATCGCCGATGTTACCGTCGAAGACGGTGTACAGCGAAGTCGATCCAAAATTGAACGACCACTCTTTGTCGCTGAAGTAATGGGCCGGTTCGGCGTCGAAACGGGGTACAATCATCAACGTGCCCTCCGACTGTGCTTTGGCATCTTGTGCATTGAATGCACACGAAAGCAGAAGGAAGGCAAACAAAACAAACAATCTTTTCATTTCGAGATTATTGAATTATTTGAGGGTTAGCGGACTCCCAACGGCACGAGGCCGCGCCCCGTCACGTCGCCGAGCGGGTCGAAGGTAATGGAATAGCCGTTGGAAAACAGAAAATTCTTCATAGTCCAGTTTATCGGCGCAAAGATAGAAAAATAAAGTAACTTTGTATACCAATTTTAGTGCAATGTTCCAGAAAATCATCCGCGGCTGCGTCAAGGTCGTCCAGCGCTGGCTCCCCGAGCCGTTCATCTTTGCCATCATCCTCACCATTATCGCATTCCTGGTGGCCATGCCGGTGTGCCGGCAGACGCCCATCGAGGTCGTTGAGCATTGGGGCAACGGGGTATGGTCGCTGCTGGCCTTCGCCATGCAGATGGCTCTCGTGTTGGTATGCGGCTCCACGCTGGCAGCCGCCCCGGTCATCAAGCGGGGTATCAGTGCACTGGCTGGCCTGCCCAAGACGCCGTCCGGCGCCATCGCGCTCGTGACGGTCATCTCGGCGGTGGCCTGCTGGCTCAACTGGGGCTTCGGCCTGATCGTGGGTGCCATCTTCGCCCGCGAGATTGCGCGCAAGTTGCGCGGCGTGGACTACCGGCTGCTGATCGCCTCTGCCTACAGCGGCTTCGTGGTGTGGCACGCGGGCATCTCGGGATCCATTCCGCTCACCATGGCTACGCCCGGCACGGGGCTGAAAGAGATTACGCGCGGTGCGCTGGTCAATCCCGTACCCATCTCCGCCACGATCCTGGACCCGCACAATTTGATCATGGTAGCCCTGGTCATTGCGGCGCTGGTGCTGGTCAACAGCCTGATGCATCCCAAGAACGGAGTGGTGACGGTCGATCCGGCGCTGCTCATGGAGGATCCGGTTCCGGTGGCCAAAAAGCCGGAAACGCCGGCTGAAAAGATGGAGAACAGCCGTCTGCTCAGCTGGGTCATCTCCATCCTGGGCCTCACCTACGTGGTGCTAAAGCTGTTTTTCCGGGGCGGTTCGCTCGACCTGAATACCGTGATCCTGATCTTCCTGTTCCTGGGCGTGATCCTGCACAAGACACCGCAGGCGTATGTGGGTGCCTTCACGAAGGCGGCCACGGGCGCGGCGGGCATCATCCTGCAGTTCCCGTTCTATGCGGGCATTATGGGCATCATCATGGGCGTCGGCGCCTCGGGCATCTGTCTGGGCACAGTAATCAGTGACGCCTGCATCTCGATCTCCACGCCGACCACCTATCCCCTGCTCACCTTCCTATGTGCGGCCGTCCTGAACATGTTCGTCCCCTCCGGCGGCGGTCACTGGGCCATCCAGGCGCCAATCATGTTCTCGGCTGGTGCCGACCTGGGCGTAGACCCCGGCCTGACGGGCATGGCCATCGCCTGGGGCGATGCATGGACGAACCTCATCCAGCCCTTCTGGGCCATCCCCGCCCTGGCGATCGCCAAGCTAAACGCCAAAGACATCATGGGCTTCTGCCTGATCGACCTCGTCGTCTCCGGCATCATCATCTGCACCGGCCTTTTAATTTGGGCATAAGAGTTATCACCATCGAAGTCGCTCCGCTTATGCGGGCTCTTCCTGAGGCGTGTTCAGAACCCTCGTTGCGCCGAGGGCGTCTGCAACGAGGAACACTGAACACTCCACCAGGCCAGCGCTCAGCCCGCGTTATTTGGCGATAGCCGATAGAACGTAATCGCAGACGTCGCCGACGGTTTGAAACGGCGGGGTGCCGTCCTCGAAACGCATGTTGAACTGATGCTCGGTGGCGAGCGAGAGGAGCAGCATCGACAGTGAGTCGATGCCCAGGTCGGTAACCAGACGGCTGTCGTAGGTTACCGCCGACAGATCGATGGCCGGCTTGACGGTCACGATGATCTCCTTGAGACCCTCGAATACTTCTTCCTTCGTCATGACGGTTACTGATTGCGTGCGACTTTCAGACTGCCGGTCCGCTTGAAATCCTCCTGACGGACCGTCCATTTCATGATGCGATGCGTCGAAGGCAGTGTGGCGTTGATTTTCTCCACCAGCGCCTTCATGTAAGCGCCGATCTCTTCCTCAGATTTCCCCTCGAAAGCCGGCATCTGCGGCAGGATCTCGACAGCGATCACTTGCGAACCGTTCAGCGTGTCTTCCTTGACCATCGCGTCACGGACGCAAGGATCGGCATAGAACGGCTCCTCGAGACTCTCCGGGCTCACGTTTTCGCCGTTGGCCAGGATGATCAGATTCTTGATGCGGCCGGTGATGTAGAGGAAGCCTTCCTCGTCGAAACGGACCAGGTCGCCGGTCTTGAACCAGCCGTCTTCGGAGAAGGCCTCGGCGGTCTTGACAGGATCCTTGTAGTAACCGGAGAAAATATTATCACCCTTGAGCCACAACTCTCCCTCCACCACCTTTGCTTCCTGGCCGGGATAGATCTTGCCGATGGAGGTCGGTTTCGTCAGCGCGTCGGCGTTGGCGCTCGTCAGGTTGGCCGTCTCCGTCAGGCCGTAGCCGAAGGTGAATTCGACGCCCATCTTGGTGAAGATGTCCACCAGACGCGGCGGCACGTTGGCAGCGCCGCTGATAATCATGCGGAGCTGGCCGCCCAGGAACTGCGGACCGTACATCTTGCACAGGCCGGCCAGGATGTCGCAGATACCCGGCACGATGACCAGGAGGGTCGGCTTGATGGCAGGCAGCTGGCCGATGGTGGCTTTCATGTCCTCGCAGGTATAGATAAGGTTGCCGGTGTAGAAGCAGCCCATCGTGCCGGCAATCAGGCCGAATACGTGGCTCAGGGGCAGCAGGGCGATGTAGCGGTGCACACCGATGACCTTGCCGGGCTTGAAGATCGTATTGTAGCAGCCACGCATCAGCGCGCGGTGGCTCAGCACGGCGCCTTTCGGCGCGCCCGTGGTGCCGCCTGTGAAGAAGATGGCAGCGGGAGATTCCTTGTCTACCACGGCGACCGGGGCCGTCGTGTCGGCCATGGCACAGCTCGGACAGACTTTGGCGGGAACGCCCTCGGCGAGCGCCTTGAACTCATCGCGCACGAAAAGGGCGGCCAGGTCGAAACGTGCGCAGCAGCCGGCGACGGCCGGAGCAGGCAGGCTCGAAGGCAGCATCAGTGCCGTATAGCCGGCCGAGGTGATGGCCAGGAACAGCTCGATGGCATCGGCGCTGTTGCGGTCGAACACACCGATATTCGCGCCCTTCGGCAGCCCAAGGCCGTTGATATAGGTGCGACGACGGCCGATGCGCTCACACATTTCTTTATATGTATAGGTTTTGCCTTTGTCGGCCAGGGCGGGCATGTCGGCATACGTCGCTTCCAGCCAATTGACGAATTCGGGGACCGTAGGGAGATAATGCAGCCGTGCCAATTCATCGGCGGGCAGCATATCATAGAAATAATTGCTCATTGCGGTTCGGGTTTTTAAGTTAAATCCTTCAAATTTAGCAAAATTTCTCTAATTTTGTAGAAATTATCCGTTTACCAGAAATGACGCTCTCCCTGAAAGAAGTACGGACACGACGCGATCTGCGTCGATTCATCACCTTTCCCGAGAAACTCTATAAGGACTGCCCCAACTGGGTGCCGGCGCTGCACGGCGACGAATTCGACGCGCTGGGCGACAAGAATCCCGCCCTCGATTTCTGCGAGCGCGCGCTCTACTTGGCGTTGCGCGACGGGGAGATCGTGGGCCGTGTGGCGGCCATCATCAACCACAATGCCAACGCGCGCTGGCAGGAGAAAGTGGTCCGATTCGGCTGGATTGATTTCATCGAAGACATTGAGGTGGCGCGGCTGCTGCTCGACCAGGTGGCTACATGGGGGCGCGAGCGCGGCTGCGTGAAGATCAAAGGGCCGTTGGGGTTCACGGACATGGACAAGGAGGGCCTGTTGGTGGAGGGTTTTGAGTACCTCTCCCCTTTCACCGTCATCTACAATTATCCGTATTACGGCCGGATCCTGGAAGAGCTGGGATTCGTGAAGGATGCCGACTGGACCCAGAAGATCGTGGACATCCCCGCCGGCGAGATTCCGCAGCTGAAGTTCGCCCCGCTCGTCGAGGAGCGTTTCGGCCTGCATGTGGTCTCGGACATGTCGATGAAGGCCTTGGGCAAGAAATACGGCATGGCGCTGTTCCATCTGGTCAACACCTCCTTCGCAGAACTCTATGAATTCTCGCCGCTCACTGACCGTCAGATCGAGACCTATTTGAACGTCTATGTTCCCATCCTGAACAAGGACTTCGTGGCGGTGGTCGTCGATGCAGACGACCAGGTGGCGGGCTTCGCCTTCTGCGTGCCCACGCTTTCGAAGGCCTTCCAGAAAGCCAAGGGTCGGCTGTTCCCGTTCGGCTTCATCCCCATCCTTCGCGCGCTGAAGAAGACCGACACCATCGAGGCGCTGATGATCGGCGTGCTGCCGCAGTACCAGGGCAAGGGCGCCAGCCTGCTCATTTTCAAATATCTGTTGGACAGCTGCCACAAATACGGGGTCACGCACATGCTGGCCAATCCGCAGCTGGAGACCAACGACAAGGTTCAGACCATTTTCAACGGCATGATGGAAACCCACGAATTCATGCGCCGGCGCAGTTACGTGAAAGCCTTATGATGCGATTCAACCGAAAAATGAAGATGGCGGACCTGGTGGAGCACGATTTCCACCTGCTCACGCTCTGCGCCCGGCTGGGCATCGAACGGAGTTTCGGCGAGCAGACGGTCGAGGCGGCCTGCCGGCTCCACGAAGTGGATCCCGACACGTTCCTGCTGCTATGCGAAGTGTATTCCGATCCCCTCTTCCGCCCCACGCTCAGCCAGTTGCGGCTCTGCCGCGAGGAAGACGTGCTGGAATACCTGCACCGGTCCCACGACTACTATCTGGAAGAAGCCCTGCCACGCCTGAGCGCCGGCATCGAGACGCTGACACAGCCCTGCACCGATGCGCAGAAGCGCGTCATCCGCAAGTTCCTCGCCGATTTCCACCACGAGCTGGAGCATCATTTTGCCTCCGAGGAGCAATCCGTCATCCCGAACCATGCGCTCATCCACGAGACGCTCTCCGATGTCAAGAACCTCATCCTGAAATCCCTCCCGGACGCCTGTGACGCCCGCCAGCGCCTCGACATCCTCACGGCCATCTACCTGCTGCAGCACGACATCGACCGTCACACGCGCATCGAAGACGACGTGCTGGTCCCCTTGGTGCGTCTGCAGACCGCTCCCCGCCGTCTGTCGTATGAATACGACGAACCTGAACGTGAAGAGCTTTCCGCCCGCGAAAAAGAAATCCTGGTAAGCGTAGCGCAGGGCCTCCTGAACAAGGAAATCGCCGACAAGCACAACATCTCCATCAACACGGTCATCACCCACCGCAAAAACATCACCCGCAAAATCGGCATCAAAACCGTCGCCGGCCTCACCGCCTACGCCATCCTCAATAACCTCATCGATATCAACACGATCGAATAGCAGAGCGACCTGAATGGGACACCAACAAGGGGAGCCATTCAGGTCGCATTGTGTAAACTTAACGTAGATTATACCAGATTGGTCAATGCCCAGCGGGTGACTTGGTTGCGGTCGACGATGGGGCGGAGGGCGATTTCGGCCGTGGGGCCGATGCGCTTGCGGAGCACCGTCAGTTCCTCGATGCGCGCCTTGTTCACCGGATCATGCACCGGCTCGATACCGGCTTCTTTCAGGATCAGATTGCTGCGCGCAGCGATCGAGAGCTCCAGGTAATTCTGTACATAACAGTACATGTCGAAGAAGGTTTCCGAATCGAAGTTCTCCTTCAAGTTCAGCAGGTACTCCCCTGCTTTCGTCGTGTGGAATTCACCCCGCTGCACTGCTCCCAACAGATTGATCTCGTTGTTGATGCCCTCGTCGAGCCACTCATGCACGAACTTGCTGTTCTTCTTGAAGAGCGACCGCTTGCTGATGAAATAATAGGCAACCAGCAGGGCCGTCAGAATGATCGGATTGATCGGCTCCAGCGCATGTACATAATGCACGATGATCGTGATGGCGAAACTGGCCACCGAACCGATGACCTTCGCCCGGCGCGAGTTGCCGAACTTGCCCTGATGCACCATCATCAGCGCCATCGCCAGCAGCGACGTACAGCCGATGTGCATCACCGCCGCCTCAAAGCCCAGCAGGATCGTGTGCCATACGTTCACGTCACCCACCTGCTGCAGCGCATAGAGATGGAAAATGTTCGACATCAGGCCGAAACCCGCACCGATGGCCGAACCATAGATGGTTGCATCCCCCAGCAGTCCCACCTTGTGCCGGTTGATCAGCAGGTAGAGGATCGCGCCCTTGCAGAGCTCCTCCACCACCGATACCAGCAACTTGCTCTCGCCGATGGCCGGAATGCGGCAGATAAGCCAGGAAACTACAAACATGACCAATCCGGCGCCGATGCTGAAGGCCAGCGTCGGCCATTTGGTCAGCTTGAACGAGTCCATCACCAGGAGATAGACGATGAACAGCGCCAGCGGGACTGCTGTGAGAATGTACAACCAAATCATTACTTCGTACCAAAAATACGGTCGCCGGCATCGCCGAGACCCGGGAGAATGTACGCGTCGCTGTTGAGTTCCTCATCGAGCGCCGCGGTATAGATATCCACGTCAGGATGATCCTTCTGGAGCTTTTTGACACCCTCGGGCGCCGCCACCAGGCACATCAGGCGCAGGTGCGTGCAGCCGTAGTTCTCCTTGAGCATCGTCAGGGCGTCGGAAGCGCTGCCGCCGGTAGCAAGCATCGGGTCGGTGACGATGACCAGGCGCTGGTTGATGTCGAAAGGCATCTTGCAATAGTACGATACCGGCATGTGCGTGGCCTCGTCGCGATACAGGCCGATGTGGCCCACCTTGGCGACGGGCAGCAGCGTCAGCAGGCCTTCCACCATGCCGAGGCCTGCACGCAGGATCGGCACGATGGCCAGCTTCTTGCCGGAGATGACACGGGCGGTCATCTTGCGCATCGGGGTTTCAATCTCCTTGGGTTCGAGGGGCAGGTCACGGGTGACCTCGTAGCCCATCAGCAGGGAGATCTCGGTCAGCAGCTGACGGAAGTCCTTGGGACCGGTGTGAATGTCACGCATGATGCTCAGCTTGTGCTGGATCATGGGATGGTCGATGATGTGGAGTTGGCTCATGTTATTCGTTTAAAATCGTTTCTATCCGTTTCTACACGTTTTTACACGCTTATTCCGTCACACCGTACATGATCACGCGCATCTGGTTTTTCTCGGCCAGCAGGTCGGCGACAGCCTTGCGCACGTCGTCCGCCGTGATGGAATCGAGCACCTTCTCATAGTCGGTGTAGTAATCGACGCCATATTTCAGGTTGTCCTTCAGCGTGCTCGACCAGAACCGGTTCTCGCGGAGGTTCTCCAGATGTTTCTTGCTGATGTAGTCCTTGACTTTGGCGAGGTTCGCCTCCGAAGGGCCGTTCACCGCAAAGTCCTCGAGCAGTTCCTCGATGCGTTTGTTCAGGCGGGCATAATCGTCCGGGCTCGTCTGGTAAACAATCTGCAGGTACGACTGCGTCTCCGGCAGGTATGCATAGTTGTAGCCGCCGGCCGTGCTCACGCCGTAGGTGCCGCCCTCTTTCTCACGGATCTCCTCGGTGTATATGATGTCGAGGATCTGCTGCGCGATGTCGAGCGTCAGATCGTTGCGGAGATCGAACTTGCCCTTGGCCGTCTCCATGTAGAGAACGGTGGCCATCGGCACTTCCATCTTCTTGGCGAATTCGTTGTCGATATTACCCTCGGCGAAGCTCACGCCCATGGAGCGGGCCTTCTCAGGCTTGCCCTTCGACGGCAGGCCGCCGATGTACTGGGCCACGAGCGGAAGCATCGTGGCTTCGTCAAACGCACCCGTCAGGATGAAGGTAAAATCAGCCGCGTTGGCGAAACGTTCTTTCGCAATCTGCATGATGCGGTCGTAGTCCACGTTGTCCACGTCGGCGGCCTTCATCTTGTTGGCGAACGGGTTGTCGTTGTACAGCAGACGGGTCAGCGTATCCTGGAATGCACTCAGCGGCTGGGCTTCCTGGTTCATGAGCTGGGCGCGCATCTTGTTCTGCCACGACTTGAAGGCGTCGTAGTCCGTGCGCTGGGCCGTGAAGTACAGGTAGACGAGCTGCATCATCGTCTCGAAGTCCTTCGGCGTCGTGCTGCCGCTGACACCTTCTTCATAGTTGCTGATGAACGGGTTGACACTCACCTGCTTGCCGGCCAGCGCCTTGGTCAGGGCCGTGGCGTTGAAGTTGCCCACGCCACCCTCGGTGAAAATACCCACGTTCTTCAGGTTGAGCGCCTCGTCGAGCGAGTACTGCGACAGGCCACCTTCGCTGAAGGCACGCAGGAGGATCTGGTCTTTGTTGAAATCGGTGGTCTTCACATACACCGTCGCACCGTTCGAAAGGATGTACTTCGTATAGCCGAAAGGCGCTTTCTGGGTCTTCTTGATCTTGCCACCCTGCGGCAATACGCTCAGCAGCGGCTCGTTGGATACCTTGTCCTCATACGGGGCGATTTCTTCTGCCGCCACATCGGCGAGCATCTGCTTCATCTGCGCTTCCGTAGGATAGGTCACGCCCTCTTTCTCGGGGAGCATGCAGGCCAGCACGATGTTCTTGCCCTCTTCCACCATGCTGCCGAAAATCTGGTTGACCACCTCCACCGGGATGTTCGGAGCCAGCTGTTGGGCGAGCGTGAACTCGTTCTCGACGCCCATGATCGGCTCGCGGTCGATGAAGTGGCGCACATACTCGCTGCAATACGAGGCGCTGCTCTTCTTCTCGCGGGCGTTGTAGCGCGTTTCCACCTGGCTCAGGTATTCGGCGCGGGCGCGCTCATACTCGCTGGCCGTGAAACCGTTGCGTTTTGCACGCAGGATCTCGCGCCACAGCGTGGCGATGGCATTTTCGAGTTTGGTCTCGTCACACACCGTGATGCCCATGTAGCTCTTCACGGTCTTGGCGATGAAGAATTCCTCGTCAGCGCCGAACTGTGCCATCAAGAACGGCGGCTCCGGCAGCTGGGAGAATTCTTCGAGACGCTCGTTGAGCATGATGTCGGCCATGCCCATGGCGTACATGTAGATGAGGTAGTTCATGTCGCCCTTCATCGCGTCGGGATACGCTTCGTGCTTCCAGAAGAGGAAGCTCTGGGCATACGGGAACTCCTTGTCGGTCGCCAGGCAGACGATGGTCTCGTCGTTGTCCTCGACGGGCACGTAGTAGCGCTCGGCCGGATTCTCGGGCTTGGCGATGGTGCCGAAGATCTCCTTGATCTTGCCTTCCACCTTGTCCACGTCGATGTCACCGACCACCACGATACCCTGCTGGTCCGGGCGATACCACTTCTCATAGTAGTCGCGCAGCACCTGGTACGGGAAGTTGTCCACCACCTCCATCAGGCCGATAGGCATGCGCTCCGCATACTTGTTGCCCGGATAGATGGCAGGCAGGATCTTCTCATACAGACGCATCTGCGCATTCTGGCGGCTGCGCCACTCCTCGTGGATCACGCCACGCTCACCGTCGATGTCCTCGGGGTTCAGCAGCAGGCCGTCGGCCCAGTCGTGCAGGATCCACAGGCAGGAGTCCACGGCGCTCGGGACCTTGGCCACGGGCACGTTGTCGATATTGTAGACGGTTTCGTCGATGCTGGTATAGGCGTTCAGGTCAGCGCCGAATTTCACACCGATACTCTCGCAGTATTTCACCACGCCGTTGCCCGGGAAATGCTCCGTACCGTTGAAGCACATGTGCTCCAGGAAGTGCGCGAGGCCACGCTGGCTCTCGTCTTCGAGAATGGAACCCACCTTCTGGGCGATGTAGAAATTTGCCTGGCCTTTCGGCTCCTCATTGTGCCGGATGTAGTAGGTCAGACCATTGTCGAGCTGGCCGATGCGCACGGCGGGATCGACCGGGATCGGGGGCATCTGCTGTGCAGCGGCGCCCGATACAAAAATGCCCGCGCCAAAGGCGAAGGCAAGCATCAGAGAGAAAACTCTTTTCATTAGTATGGATTCGAATTAGAATTGTGATTCAATTTCGAGCTGTAAAGATAATTCAAAATTATCTAAGCACAAGTTTTTTTCACTATATTTGTAGTATTCTGATAACAAAAAACGAGCCGAATCCTATGAAATTCTTCCTAGACACAGCGAATGTCGACGACATCCGGAAAGCCAACGACATGGGCGTCATCTGCGGCGTCACCACCAACCCCTCCCTCATCGCCAAGGAAGGCCGTGACTTCAAACAGGTTGTGGCGGAGATCGCCTCCATCGTGGACGGTCCCATCAGCGGCGAAGTCAAGGCCACGACGGTAGACGCGGCCGGCATGATCGCGGAAGGCCGTGAAATCGCCGCCATCCACAAAAACATGGTCGTCAAGATCCCGATGACGGTCGAAGGCCTCAAAGCCTGCCATGCCCTGGCCGCCGAAGGCATCAAAGTCAATATGACGCTGATCTTCACCGCCAACCAGGCCCTGCTCGCCGCCCGCTCCGGCGCTGCCTTTGTCAGCCCCTTCGTCGGCCGGCTCGACGACATCAGCGAACGCGGCACGGACCTCATCGCGGAAGTCGCCCAGATCTTCAATACCCACGGCATCCAGTGCGAAATCATCGCCGCCAGCATCCGCCATCCCATGCACGTCACGGAATGCGCTCTCGCCGGCGCCGACATCGCCACCGTGCCCTACAAAGTCATTGAGCAGATGACCAAGCACCCGCTCACCGACCAGGGCATCGAGAAGTTCCGGAAAGACTACGAAGCGGTTTTTGGGAAATAATCGATGAAGAAAAACGCAGAACCCTACGAACTCGTCTACACCGTCAAGCAGGAAGACGACCTGTACAGCCCATTGCGGGAAGGCAGCCTGGACAGGCTCGACGAAGAACTGAAAGCCAAACTGTTGGCATACTGGGGAAAGGCCAGCCGGTTCAAGGAGCAGGAAGCGGATTTCACCCTGCGCATCGTCGCAGATGAAGGCACTATCGACGAAACCCGCCTGAAAAAGGCTTTCCAATATTGGTTCCTGGAACTCGAGGCAGAGCACCGGGCTCAGCGCCGGTTCAATCTGCGCGGTGCGCTCTTGATATTTCTGGCGGGCTGCATCTTCATCTCGCTCGCATTCCTGCTGACAGACAGCAAGTTCTCATTCCTGGAGACCGTGCTGGAGATTATTGGCTCCGTCGCCATTTGGGAACTGGCCTATACCCTGCTGATTACCTATCCCAGCACCCATCTCCGCTACCGCAAGTTCAGGCAATTTTCCCAGCATTGCCAGATTGTGTGCTGAGATACGCCCGGAATGCCGCGTAGTCTTTGGAAAGCGCGACGGATTGCGGGGTGCCTTGCATGAAAGCTGCCAGGCGCGGTGGGATGGCCACAGGGGCGCCGATAATGGATTCTACCGTATCTTTGAACTTAGCGGGATGGGCAGTCTCGCAGAAGAAGCCCACTTCGCCGGGGCGCAGGCCCTCTTTCAGGGCGCGGTAGCCGCAGGCGCCATGGGGATCCAGAAGATAGCCGGTGCGGGCGTAGCAATCCCGGATGGTTTCGGCGATTTGCGCATCGCTATAGGTGGCGCCTGAGATATCGGCGCGAATGGCAGCCGCGTCGTGACCGTACAGGTCCCAGATGCGGGCAAAGTTGCTGGGATCGCCCACGTCCATGGCATTGGCGATGGTCTGGATGGAGGGCCTGGGCCGGTATTCGCCTGTCTGCAGGAACTCGTAGAACACGCTGTTGGCGTTGTTGGCCGCGATGAAACGCTGGATGGGCAGGCCTATCCGCTTACCGAACAACGCCGCACAGAGATTGCCGAAGTTGCCGCTGGGCACACAGCAGACCACATTCCGTGCTGCACCCAGCCGCTGCAGCTGGGCCACTGCCCAGAAATAGTAGAAGACTTGCGGGAGGAAGCGCGCCACGTTGATGCTGTTGGCGGATGTCAGGCGCATCCGGGCATTCAGCTCCGGATCCATGAAGGCAGCCTTCACAAGTGCCTGGCAATCATCAAATACGCCGTCTACCGCCAGCGCCGTGATGTTCCGGCCCAGCGTCGTGAACTGGCACTCCTGGATGGGGCTCACCTTGCCTTTGGGGTACAGCACATGCACGCGGATCCCATCCACGCCCAGGAAACCGTTCGCAACGGCACTGCCGGTATCGCCCGAGGTGGCCACCAGCACATGTATCTCCCCCTCCCCACGCGTGAAATGCTGCAGCAGCCGCGCCATGAATCGCGCGCCCACATCCTTGAAGGCCAGCGTGGGACCGTGGAAGAGCTCCAGCGCATAAATGCCTAGCTCCACTTCGCGAAGCGGACAGTCGAACGACAGGGTTTCCGCCACAATCCGCTGCAGGTCGGCCGCAGGGATATCTTCGCCAAAGAAAGCCTCTGCCACCGCCGTGGCGATTTCCACGAAGGAACGCTCGCCCAGCGTACGGAAAAACGCTTCCGGCAGCTGCGGGATTCGCTCGGGCATATAGAGCCCCCGGTCCTCCGCCAGGCCCTTCACGACCGCTTTCCGCAGGTCCGCGCGGGGCGCTTCCCCGTTGGTGCTATAGTACATCATGCGCCAGCAGTTTTGCGCCTTTGTTCGTCACCTTCACCGCGTATGCGTCGCAGGCGATGCCGCGCGCTGTAAAGTGCTCTTTCATAATATCTTTGGCTCTGTTGGCGATGTCCCGGTGGTCCGACAGCGAAAACACCGACGGGCCGGATCCGGAGATATTCATGGCCATGGAACCGGCCGCCAGGATTTTCTCGCGCAGCTCGTCGAAACCGGGGATAAACTGCTTGCGGTACGGCTCCGCGACTGCGTCGCGCATGGCACGTCCCACCAGCCCGATATTTCCTGAGTACAGACCTGCCACCAGACCGCCCACATTGCCCCACTGGCTGATGGCGTCGTGCATGGGGACGGCTTTGGGCAGGATCTTGCGCGCCTCCTTGGTGGACACCACGATTTCGGGGTGCACTACGGCGCAGTAGAAGTTGCCCGGAATGGGCAACTGAATGATATCCAGAGGCTCATAGCCGCGGATCAGGATGATGCCGCCCAGCAGCGCCGGCGCCGCGTTGTCCGCGTGATAGCCGCCGCTGGCCAGGTTCTCGCCCTCCATGGCGCAGATTACCATCTCCTCGTCGGAGAGTGGCCCGTCGAACAGTTCGTTCATGCCGTAGGCCGCCGCGGCGCTGGACGCCGCACTGGAGCCAATGCCCGAGCCCGGATAGATCTTCTGGCACACTGTCACGTCGATATGCCCCGACAGGCCCGTCATCTCGAAAAACTTCCGGATCACCGGCGTGATCACGTTCTCCTCAATGTCTTCTGGCAGCGGTACATCCGTCTTGTTGGTAATGGTTATCCCCGCGCCCTCCGTTGCGGTCATCTCCAGGATATCCCCCACCTCATCGAGCGCCAACCCCATCACATCGAACCCGCATCCCAGATTGGCAATGGATGCCGGCGCAAACACTCTGACTTTTTTCATGGCCGTTAAACTAATAGTTTTCGGCCAATAGCTGGAAATAGCTCTGCGGATGGTCGCACACCGGACAGACCTCCGGAGCGGCCGGGCCGATGACGATGTGTCCACAGTTGCTGCACTGCCAGATCGCATCGCCGTCCTTGCTAAAAACTTTCTTGTCTTGGATGTTCTGCAGCAGCTTGCGGTAGCGCTCTTCGTGGTGCTTTTCGATGGCCCCTACCATCTCGAACTTTTCTGCGATTTCGGTAAAGCCCTCTTCACGAGCCTCTTTGGCCATTCGGGCATACATATCCGTCCATTCGAAGTTCTCGCCGGCCGCCGCATCCTGCAGATTCTCCACCGTTCCCGGCACAGACCCGCCATGCAGGTACTTGAACCAGATCTTCGCATGCTCCTTCTCATTGGCCGCCGTCTCCTCGAACAGCGCAGCAATCTGTACAAAGCCGTCTTTCTTGGCCTTGGAGGCATAGTAAGTGTACTTGTTACGCGCCTGGGATTCGCCGGAGAAGGCCTCCATCAGGTTCTTTTCGGTTTTACTTCCTTTCAGATTCATAGTATTGATTTTTATTAGATTATTCTGCCAATGAAAGGTCCGCGTCCCTCTTTTATTTGCTGTAGCGACGCTGGATTTCCGCCCAGTTGATAATCTTCCAGAGCTCCTTTAGGTGATCAGGCCGTCGGTTCTGATAATCAAGATAGTAAGCGTGCTCCCAAACGTCGAAAGTCAGCAGCGGCCTCAGGCCCTTTGTCACCGGGTTGTTCGCCCCGGGCTCCTGCGAGATCACCAGCTCGCCCTTCTCGTCGGCCGACAGCCACACCCAGCCACTGCCGAAGAGGCCCACGCCCTTGGCTACGAACTCCGCCTGGAGAGCTGCCAGGCTCCCCCACTGCTTCGCGATCTGCTCCGCCAGCTTCCCAGTCGGGGCATTGGCCGGCCCCTTTCCGTCACCCCCGACCTGATCGGGGGTCTTAAACTGCGTGAAATACAGGTTATGATTGAGGATCTGCCCGGCATTGTTGAACACCGCCGCATTGCCCGAAGGTCCAAAGGCCGGATTGGCCCGCTGCATGATCTCTGCCAGCCCCAGCCCCTCGTACGGGCTGCCCGGCAGTGCCGCATTCAGATTGTTGACATAGCCCTGCAGGTGCTTCCCGTGGTGGAAGCTCAGCGTCTGCGCGCTGATAACCGGCTCCAGCGCGTCCGGCGCGTAAGGTAATTCGATGAGTGTAAACATTGATTTCTAATGGTTTATTCTGCCGATAAAGATACGAAAAGAATCCGAAAGCGCAACAAATCTGGACTTGAAATCTACTTGATGAACGGCCAGGCCAGCGCGCCCAAAACCGCATAGCCGAGCCGGATATACCAGGGCTGCGGCCAGTTGAGATCCGCATCGCCCGTCCGCGTGCGGAAAATCCCCAGCGCATGCAATGCATTGTGGGCCGCCCACTCCCGCGTGAGCGACCGGAGGCCCCGTTTCCACACCAGGCACTCCGGATGCTTCTCCCGGATCTTCGCCAGCTCCCGCGCAAAAGCCTCCTTCTTCACTTTGAAAGAGGCCTTGAGCTGGAGGTTGTTGGGTGAGATTTTATACTGCATACGGCTTCAAAGCATCAGAATATCTGATCTAGCGTAAATATCCCTTTAGCCCAGGCAATACAGAGGATAACCACGCCCAACAGAGCCCAGAAGAGGAGCCAGACGAGGCCATAGTAAATGCCCGTCTTGATGGTTCGGCCTATGCTTTTGCGCCAGGAGAGCGAGAGCCATTGCCGATAATCCACCACCAGGATAATCGCCTGGACGAAGAGACCCACAGAGTCGCTCCTTCCCCCGCTCAGGAGGACGGCGAAAAGCATGAAAAAGCTTAACTGGCAGAGCACGTATGCCGATGCCGCCGCGGCCGCCGACCAGGAAACCCCGTCTTTTCGAAGTGCGAAGCGCATGGACAGCCACAGGAGGAAGAAACTCCCCAGGAACAACGTGATGCCCTTGCTTCTCAGTGAGTCTTCTATAGCCGCGAGAATGGCCTTGGGGCGCGAATCCACCGCTTCCGGATGCTTGTCCAGATAAGGGAGGATGATCAATTGTCGGGCAGCATATACGATTTTGTACACGGTGTCATCTTCTGTGGACTTGTCTTTATCGGCCTGCTCATCTTTCATTTCTATCGAAACGCCTTTTTTCTCCTCTTTCTTGGTCTCTAGGGGCGCCAGGGCGGACGATATCAAGGTGAAGAACGCGTAGAAGATGATAAGTGCTGCCAGGGGCGCCAGGTAGCGGTCGTGCTTGCCGTTGATGTAGTCCCGAATCATATACCCGGGCCTCAGCAGAAGGTGCACGAAAGTGCGCTTGGCATCGTCATTGAGGAACGGGATGCTTTCGAAGGCGCCTTTATAAAAGTCCTTGTCCTTGCCTTCCTTTTTGGCGGCACGCGGCTTCTTCCAGGGATTTTCCCCCAGCACCTGCCAGATATGGAACAACCTTAAGTATGTCTTGAGAGAATGTTTCATAGATCCATTTCCGGATATTTTATTCACTGTCGAAGATTTTCTCCATCAGTTGCCATTTCTGGTCGCTGCGGGCGTCGGGGGGACAGCCTTGGAATTGGGCGACCTGGGCCTCCCATTCTGCTTGGCGAGGCAGCGTTGCCAGGCGGGCCATGTCGCGGGCAAAGTCGAAGCCGTCGACGGTGTCCATGATCATGAAGAGCGAGCGGCCGTGGCGCCAGATCTCCATGCGGAGAATCCCTACTTCGTGCTGACCGGCAATGACTTCCGGCCAGACGTGGCGGTGCACTTCACAATATTTTTCAATCAGCGCCGGGTCATCGGCCAGCGTCAGGGTTTGGCAGTATCTTTTCATGTCGCGAAACAAATAAAGCGTAGCAGAAAACCACCACAAAGCAGCCCAGCGGCACCAGGTACGAGAGATTGATGCTGCCGGTCGCATCGCTCACCATGCCCTGCAGCGGGGTCAGGAGCGCGCCGCCCAGGATGGCCATGATCAGCCCGCTCGCGCCTATTTTTACGTCTTCCGGCCGGCCGGCGTCACGCACGCTGCCCAGCGCAATGCCGTAGATCGTGGGGAACATCAGGCTCATGAATACGCTGACCAGCACCAGCGCCGCCACGGCTGTCCAGCCGCCAGAGAGCACCACCACCAGCGCACACACGGCACTCAGCACGCTGCCCGCAACCAGCAGACGCACAGGCGCAACAAACTTCATCAGCCAGGTATAAATGAACCGCGAAGCACAGAACCCGATGATAGCCACAAGATATACAGTGGCAGCCTGCGCCTCCACATAGCCCAACTCCTTCATCACCAGGCGGATGGTGAAACTCCACACGCCGATTTGCGCCCCCACGTAGAAGAATTGCGCCACGACGCCCGCGACATACCGCTTGTTCCGCAACAGCCGCCCCAGCGTGGCCCACAAGCCGGTGCCCGATGCGCCCGCGGCATCCCGCCCTTCCGGCATCTTCGCAAACAGCATCACCACCATGATCCCCAGCAGCACCACGCCCACAGCCGCGTACGTCCCGCTCACGGAGTACAGCGAGATGTCCTGCAGGATAAAATACTTGCTCACCAGGATGCCCAGAATCGAGCCGATGGGATTGAAACTCTGCGCAATGTTCAGCCGCCGTGTGGCCGTCTCGGCGCTGCCCATGCTCATGACGTACGGGTTGGCCGTGGTTTCCAGCACCGCGCAGCCGGCAGCCAGGATGTAGATGGCAATCAGGTAGAAAGCGTAGCTCTCCACGCGCGCCGCAGGCCAGAACATCAGTGCCCCGGCCGCATAGAGGCACAGACCCAGGATCACGCCGCTCTTGAAGCTGTACTTGTGGATGAACAGGGCCGCAGGCAGCGCGATGCAGAAATAGGCCCCGTAGAACGCCATCTGGATGAAGCTGGTCTGCGTGTCGCTCATGTCCATGATGCGCTTGAACGCCGCCAGCAGCGTGTCTGTCATGTTGTTGGCCAGCCCCCACAGCGCGAACAGCGAGGTCACCAGTGCGAAGGGCAGCAAATATCTCTTTTCAACGGCTTTCATCGGTGTGGCTTAACGATTTACATGCCCGGCCGGCGGATGGTCAGCCGGATTGCCTCGGGATGGACTGCGGCGAAGGTTGATGCGTCTGTGACGACGCACGCCAGGTATCCTCCCCCGCCGGCCCCGGGCATCTTCCAGGCCAGCACGTCTGGAACAGTGGACCATCGATCAATGAAAGACTGCACGTCATGCCCGTCAATGTCATCCCCGGCTTGACCGGGGATCTCAGATTGCCGGTCGGGGCCGGCAATGACAGTGGGATGAACCATTCCCGGAAACATCGCCACCTGAGCGTCAAACGAAGCGCGATAAGCGGCCGCGAAGCCTGCCAGATCACGCGCCAGGATGGCCTCCCAGCAAGATTCTGCCGTGGCAGCGAGCGCCTGCACCTTGGCACGCGTGATGTCCTTCCCCTCCACCACGCTGCAACCGGGCCTGCGCGGTTCCATGGGGATCATCACCAGATGCGCCTCCAGCCACTGCAGCACCGCCTCATCCGTGCAGGTCTCCAGACGCTCCGGCCAGAAGCGCCCGTTGTAGAAATGGCGGCACAGCCCCGGCACGCAGATACCAATCGCGTCCTGAGCGCCGCTGACGATGCCGTCGCTGCGCTCCGGATCATTTTCGAAGCAGAACACCAGCTTGGCCAGCATCTCGGGATCCATGTTGGGCAACTGGAAGGGCCAGATCTTGCGGATCATGTTGCGCGTGCTGGAGCTAAGCCCGCAACGCTCACGCACCTCGAATGTAGGCTCCAGGCTAATAGTAATGGCCCAGCCAGGCGCCAGGCACGACACGTACGGCTGGTCAATCCAAGTGCCCGCCAGGTCCAGCCGCGTGGGAATCTGCGACTGTGCCTTCTTCAGGTCCGTGCTGCTCCGCGCCGGCAGCGTAGCCCCGCCATCCCCGACCTGATCGAGAATCTGATGCGGTACCCGTTGCAGCACCACATACGCAATCCCGTGCTCCTCGCAAAAGCGCCGCTTTACGTCGCTGTCCCCGTCCTCATTCACAACCAGCACATCCGGCCTCAGCGCCTCGACATTGGGCACAAAATCCATCACCCCGCTCCCCGCATTGATAAACGCATCCTTCACATACCGGATGCTCCTGACCATGAACAGCCGCTCCTGCTCACTGTAAATCGGCTTGTGGTGCTTGTACCCCTCAATCGTCCTGTCGCTCCCAATCCCCACATACAAATCCCCATACTCCGCCGCCTGGCGGAAAAACTCCACATGCCCGCTATGCAGCAGGTCGTAGCAGCCGGAAACAAATACTTTCTTGGGCATTTGGACTATCAATTAGGACACCTCTTGTCTTGATGAATGTAACATAAACTGCCTTGCCGAACAAGCAACGATTCCCGAATCGTGGATCAGTCCCACATTCGGATCCATCGTCACCACATACTTGGGATAATTGTCCTTGATCAATTTCAGGTTGCCAAACTCGCGCTCGTATGTCTCCGAGCCGCTCACATGAAGGGCTACCTGCACGTAGATCACCTCATCACCCCGACGGGCCACAAAGTCTATTTCCTTCCCGTTCAGCTGCCCTACATATACATCATAGCCGCTACGCTTGAGTTTCAGATACACAGCCCCCTCCAGCACCTTTTCCACATCAAGGCTGCGTTTGTCGCGGCATAGATAATTCCGCAAGCCCAAATCCTCAAAATAGTACTTGTCCTGCTGTTCAAACACGCTCTTACCCTTGATGTCGTAGCGCTTCACGCGGTCTATCATATACGTGTCGCAGAGGGCATCCATATACTCGCCCACCGTGTTTGCCGATACAGCCAGATTGCTGCCCTTCAGATACTTGGCAATACTATTGGCCGAGAACACCTTCCCGCTGTTGTCCGCCACAAACCGGGCCAAATTGTCCAATAGCGACACGTTGCGCACGTTCTTGCGGCGAACGATGTCCTTCACAAAGATGGTATCGTAGATGCTGCCCAGATACTCCGTCCTGGTGCGCTCGTCCTCCAAGGGTATGCGGTACAGGAACGGCAGTCCGCCCCAGCGCAGATATTGCGAAAAAGCATTGTCAGAGTCTTCCAAACCATAGAACGTCAGAAACTCCCTGTAGTCCAGACTGCTCACGTGAACCCGGTGATAGCGTCCGGCAAACGAGTTGGCGATATCGCTCGATCGCATAGCCGCATTGCTACCCGTCACCACCACATCCACACCATCCTGCTTCACCCAGTAGCGCAGGGCCTTCTCAAACTCCTCCACCTCCTGCACCTCATCTATCAGCACATAGTTGCGACGACCTTCTACCACGGCCCCCTTAATCCTTTCCGACAACTCCCGGAACGTCTTTATGTCAGCGTTCTCCGGGTTCTCCATATCAATGTAAATGACATTACCTTTAGAAGACAGTTCTGCGGCTAAAAGCTCAAGGATGCAACTCTTACCGGCACGCCTGTGCCCTGTCAGCACCACAGCCTCGCCCTTACCCAGCAAACTGCCAACCAAAGCGATATAGTCATCACGATTAATTCTCTCCATAATTAGGACTTTTTGCAAAAATACAAAAATTTCTCAACATACAGCGATATTTCCGTCAAATTCCAACACAAGCCGCTGCATAGAATTGATCTGCCACGTCGACGCACATTTCCCAGAAAAACATAAAATTAGTGCGACATGACGAGCCAAAAGCCCATCATGTCGCACTTGTTCTTGCGGCGGAGTATGTCACGACCTCTTCGGTAAATCCCAACCAGCCGCTGGCGGTCGCCAACGAACAAAAAAGGAGAGCCCTGGAAAATACCATAAGCTCTCTTGGTTCTACGTATTAGAATCTGTCATCATTTCGGCTGCTGATGGAACTGTTGGATAAAACTTCCATTTTGCTGATTCTCCACAACTTTCGACACCATGAATTTATCAAAATAAATCATGTAGCAGTGGTGAAGGCTGAGTACGGCATCTTGAAGACTCTGATTATCCTCAAGATTCCCAATATTTAACCCAGCACTTTTACATTCAGATTTCGACATGTGTTTCGCATGCGAAAAGCTGTGCTTATGATTAAGGAACACATCCAGGACCGCTTTTACATTAACCTCCGGATTGACTTGAGTCAACCATTCTGTCGCAAGTTTCTCTGCCCATTTGACAGCATTCTGGCATGCAGTTAAGTCTGTTGGACGATATTTTGAGATTATCGTTTGCCACAAGCCCAAAGACGCGGGATTAAGCGAAACCTGTTTGACGGCATCTTGAAATTCATCTAGAACCGCCTGGCAAGCGACGCCTCCCATCTGCGGGTCAATCGGTCCAAGAGAAGATTGTTCACCCATGATGATCTCCTTGCACGACATTGCGATCATCGTGCCGGCAGACATTGAAATCTGTGGAATAAAAGCACGGATATCATTGTTAAACATCCTCTTCAGATAAGTAACGATGCTTTCCGTAGCCGCCAAATCACCACCGGGCGTATGGAGAATCAAGTCGAGACCTTTCTTCCGATCAAGGCCACAAACGACCTCCATAAAGGCGTTCTTGTCAGTCTCGTTAATTGAAACATTGGGGGCCGCCGGATACTTCAGCCAACCTGAATAGTAAGCAATTACATTTCGGCCCGTCAGACTAGAAATCGCATTAAGATATCCTTGTCTCTTTAGCACCAATGTCCGTTGAACATTGGCACTCGCTTCAATCTCATTCAGAATTCGGCTCCAGCTAGGCATAGTTAGCAGATGCTACCAGTTATCGTTGAAGTAGTATATTCTGAGTAATCCGGATGAAGAATCGACTTGAATCTATCTTCGGCATCGTCAAGTTCAGCAAAACTTTTGCCGAACGACGTCTCCTCCATCATTTTCTTGTACATCTCCTCGAGTGAGCTCTTTTCAATCCGCATAGGTTATAGTGTTTCTTTCGCAAAGTAACAAAATCCATTCCTAAAATGCAAGCCTTCCCCCTCGTTAGGCACCTCTCACCCCCACTGGTTCACTCTCCTATACTCCTCCCACAAAGATAACAGCCTTTCCAACATCTCCGCTCTCTCCGCCTTCAATTCTCCCTTATTTTTCAATTTTCTTTGCTGCTTAACCCAGTTAAGCATATCGTGCTCCTCTAAACGGTGACGTGACGGATTCCTATGGTTCTTCGCCAAAAATTCCATCACGTCCTGATATCTTTTATTCCATCGCTCGTCTTGCGTCATACATAAGTATCATTAAGCATCTCCCCGCCTCCGGCCCAGCGCCGCTGTCGCGCCGCAGAGCCTCCAGCTCCCCACGCAGAGAGGCCGCCCGCCGGGGGCGTGCGCCCACTCTGCCTAACCCCTCGCGCTATATGTACTGATTCACCCTCCTATACTCTTCACACAGAGCCAGCAACTTCTCAAACATCTCCACCCTCTCCGCTTTCAGTTCACCAGCACCATACTGTTTCTGTGTATGCCTTAGCCAGTTTCAAGCGTTGCGCTCCTCTGGAGTATATTTTGAGGGTCTGCGCTTATTGCCTTCAATAAACTTAATCACCTCATTATACCGAACCATCCAACGCTCGTCCTGCGTCATAACCTACTTCAATATATCTTCCTCCCCTAACGGCTCATACCTTCCGCCTTCCCCTCCTACTCTTATCTCTTATCTCTTATCTCTTATCTTTTTTAGTCCGATGCCCGATACCTCCGATAAGTTTGTTTCTTATCAGTTTTATGTTTCTATTTCTCCAACGCCCCCTCATCCATCAAAAACTCCTGGAGGCTCATAATCAGGATTCCATTCTCGTCATTGTGCCGTATCACATTGTCCTTGGTCACAACAACCTTCCTGAACCCGTCACCCACATTCACCAGCGGACGCTCCTCCTGCTGCCGTTTCTCTGTAGTGGGTATCGAGAATGCCGACTGTACATACACTCGCTCATCAGCCTTGTTGCAAACAAAGTCCACCTCTATCTGCTTCCGCACATACTTGCCGTTCTCCTGGCGCTCATTAATTTCCACCACCCCCACGTCAACAGAATACCCTCGCAGACACAACTCATTATACAACACATTTTCCATCAGGTGAGTCTCCTCAAGCTGACGGAAGTTCAGCCGGGCATTCCTCAACCCTGTATCCGTGAAATAATACTTATACGGCGTTGAGATATATCGTTTCCCTTTAATGTCATAACGCTCTGCCTGTTCTATCATGAAAGCATCGCACAGGTAATCCAGATACTGCTTTATCGTGACAGCCGACAACTTTCCCGTACCGGAACTTGTAAAAGTATCCTCCAGTTTCTTAGGATTCGTCAGCGAGCCAACTGCCGATGATATCACATTCAGCAAGCTCTCCAACTGTGCATCATTCTGCACCCGGTTTCGCTCAATGATATCCCGCAGGAAAACCTCGTCAAACAAGCGTTTCAAATAATCTGCCTTCTCCTCCCTCGATGGCAGTAAGGCGCAATAAGGCAGGCCTCCAAAGGTCATATATTCAGTCCACACATCGTCAAACGGCTTGTCTGGCTGAATGGTTTTGAATTCCTTGAAACTCAACGGACGCAGATACATCTCGTCACCGCGCCCCTTGAATTCGGTAATAATATCTTTCGATAGGAATTTAGAGTTAGAGCCTGTCACGTAAGTGTCAAGGTTCGGTCACTATCTTCACACGCCCGTTGCCCTTGTGGGCAATCAGCCTTTCCAGATACCTGTCACGCCTAATCTCCATTGTTGTTCATTTAATATTTTTGCAATTCTTGCACTTTTATAAAATGCTTTTGTTTGCAAATATAACGAAATCAATTTATGCAACTTGTGCCAGACGCCTTTGGGAATATCCACACCATACCGTCCTTCTTCTGCGCTTAGCACAACGCTTTCTATCACAGAACCGTCATCATTGAATGTGGTAGATCTGACCTTTCCTCTCAGAATCACAAACGATTCATCCTTCGTGGGATGCCGGTGAATAGGTATGTCGGTCCCAGGCTCCACTGCATTCAACATTCGATGGCACTTCTCATAATGCCAGGATATCCTCCTCCCCCAGCGGGGCATACGCGCCCTCTTTCATTTCCAGGATCACGGAGTCGGATTCCAGGGCGCGGACGGTGTGCCACTGGCCAGCGGGTATGTTCAGGGCCACAACCGGGCCGCCCGGGGAAAGCTCGATGCGCTCGGTGCAGAGGCCCTATGCTCATACGCCACATCCTTAGCCCAAACCATCCGAATACCTAGTCAATGATTATATGAGGTTGCCGAGTGACTAATACTAATCATACGCGTAGAAAACCAAGGATCCCTCTTTCCTTAATAAAGCCAGATCATCTGGGGATAGTTCCGATGGTTTAAAAGAGTACTTCGGGAAGGATGGATTGCTATGCGGGAGAATGACCTCGCCATCATAATTCCAAAAAGAGAAATTGACTTTTACTATCTTGGCCCAAGAAAGATCCTTAGAAATAAAAAAGAGCGAACTCATTGGCTTCAATTGATCATTTTTATTATCCAACTCAAAATATACACAACTAGCGGAATTCCCAGTATTTCCGAACTTGTATGTTCTACCAATGAAATCAGCTCTGTTATTCTTCAAGATGAAATATTTAATTGCTTCACACCAGCATTCATTAATATCTTCATTTGTGTTTTTGTACAAATTAATTCGATTATTAACTGCACTACTTTTTATGAGATCAGGAAGCGACAAATTCTCACTCTGAAATAATTGGATGATATAGCGTAGTCTCTCCTGAAAAGATCTAAACATATCACTGTCTCGGCTCAAAAGAACACAGTGGCTAAGCGGTTCGTTTTCTCTTGGTAATACAGAGGAAATAATAACCAAGCAATCTTCTTTGGACAGTTTTGTATTCAAGCACAGCTTGATTGTAGGCGAGACTAATCCCGGATGTAAGACATGCTCATCGAAATCGATATTCAAATCATCCTTAATATGAGCCACCTCATTATTCACCATACAAGCTATTTCTGTATCAAAAGAAAAATAGTCTTTCCCTTTTACCTTCCACCTGCGCTGCTTAATATACGCTTTATTCTCTTCCCTTTTTTTGTGGCAAAAATTAGATAATAATGCCCTCCACTTATGCATTGGACGAAGTTTCTCTCTAAATAGGTTTGCTTTTCTTACTTCAGAATATTCAAATAACACAAAGTGAGAAGAGCGAAGATTGACAAATTCGGACTGCGCCAAATAATTGATAGATTCAGTTAGCCGTGGGAACTTTTTTTCAGAATAATCTACCAAGATATTCGTATCCAAATACAGGTTTATTCGGTATTTCTCATCAATAATCATACCCATAACAAAATGATCTATTTAATTAAATCATCCATAAACTTCTCCACAAATACTTCGTCAATATGTTGTGATGGCTCCAGTTTCTCAGACGCGCGTTGTAATAGCAGATAACAGGCTTTTAATAAAAACCTCGGAGATCCTTTTAATTTAGGATTTTTAACTTCCAGAAGGGATTGTAATCCTTTCTCAGTAAATGGACATAGGGAGTCTTTCGCACTGTTATCGACTCGTGCAATTGATAAATAATTCTCAACGAGACGCCTAAGAGAGGATAAGTCAAGAGGTTTTAAGTCAATCACCCTATCTTTAATGCGACTTGCTAGAGGCGGAGAATATGAGTCAATTATCTGAAGCGCCTGCCCAGTCATTGCAAACACAGAGCACCAGTTTTTCTCTCTATCAATTAGCAGCCTTAGATTACGAAGATAATTATCAATGTCCTGTTTTTTTAATCGCTCAGCCGTTATCTCCTCAAACTCATCAATCAAAATGACAAAATCACTATAACCCATTTGATTCTTGACCAGATCCACTACAGCCTTAAGGATATTAACTTCGCGCTTATCAAGTTCTTTCATACTTCCGGATGTCAATGAATCCCATGCCTTAGACCCCCCCACAGTATCTGAAACAATGTCATAAAAATATGATGAGACCGCCTGAGAATCCGAATAGCATGAGAAACATTTGAGCATAGAGTCTTTCAATTTCTGTTTGAACATTTTTCGATCGAACGTGTTAAGTGACGTTTCAATCTGATCAATAAAATCCTTATAGTTTGTAACTGAAAACGATAAGGGTGCTCCTGATGAGAAAATTGTCGCCTCTTCGAGTCTTTTTGCTGCTTGTTTCAATACTACTTTTTCAGCGTCATTTTTATCTAAATAATCCAAGAAGATATTCCATAAATATTTCCGAAAATTCTCTATCCCAATCTGCGCCACTATTCCACCAATCAACTCGGAAAGTTTCTGTCCAGGATTATCTATATAAACCACATATGGGCGATAATTCCCAGCAGCAAGGTTCTTTAGTAGATACCGAATATACATTAATGTTTGTGTCTTCCCAGAGCCATAATCTCCGCGAATTATAAGGCTTAAATACTTCTCTTTACTACTATTGGGAGTAACACTAGCTGAGAGTGCATCTTTGATATAATCAACAATCGTTGTAGTAACTTGCTCATCTATAGGCTCAAGTTTTCCGACGATTTCATCTGATTCATCGATAATCGCAATCCCTGATTTTGGGAAAGGATTATACGCCAAGTCAAACTTGCTTTTAAGTTGGGAGGTTATATTCTCTACACTTTTGATTTGTTCGAAGATATTCGGATTACTCATATCAATATAGCTTAAGAAGATGTGACATATACGTATTATCTATTACTGGAAAGAGGTGCTTATCTTTTGTAGGGACAAATATGGCGGATGTGCTTTGAAGACAATACTTAGAATCTTCATAACATTCCGTCACAAGCTTGTTGACTAGTGTTTTTATTGGGAAATGGGTTAATACAGCTATCTGTTTAAGCGCGTCGGGGATGTAGATGTATGATCCCATTTGTAGATCTTCAATTGCGCTGATAATAGAAAAGGAACTCGGCATCTCTCTTACAAAATAAACAGCAGACGTGCTATATGTGATGTCTCCAAATAAAATCATTCCAGCAACCCTATCAAGAACACTCAATGTAAGGCCCCATTTTAGAAAGACATCCCAAAACCTCATTATCTCCGAACGACTATCATCAATATAATAAACCGTTTTTAAGTCGATTAGAGCGAGTCTATTAACAAAGCGGCAATTCTCCATAAATGGAAAAACCACCCCGGAAAAGCAGTCCGTCTCCTCAAACAATCGAATGAAGTCTTTGAATCGAAAATAGCTATAGAAAATAGTTTTAAACACACCATAGTCGGAGGGAGTTAAACCTTCATTAATACCAGACTCAAACAAAACACCTCGCAACGGGGTGAATGTCGAATCTACTAACTCAAAATTCTTTAATGAATTAATGATTTCCAAAATAGCTCTTTCCGTCCACGCCTTTTTGCCCTCAGAAACGATATCATAATTCAAGCAAAAAGTATAAACATCCGCAACTGTTTTTAATGAGGGATTACCATTTAGAACAAGATATATATCTTTAATATCTCTTAAATAATAAACATTAGAATAGCTCCATCCTTTCTTGGCCCTCTCGGGAGACGAGGAAAATGCAATCTTTTGATAATCATCAGCAATTTCAAAAAACATCACGCAATTAATACTAATAAATTCTCTGATAATGATACATTATGGCGGTTCTTTAAACTCTTCCATTTATTACCACGAGCTCGGATCTTATATATTGAGTACGCTCGAAAGCCGGCGCTTATGGCAATATCACCTAATAGCTGTGTGGTAGGCACATAAATGCCATACGGAGCTGAATCACCCAGTATCAGGTAAGCCTCAGCGCCAGTAGCAAGCACCCTGCGCATCTCTTTGAGCACATAATACATATCCTCAAAGTAGTGCATCATCAGAATGTGGAAACTCTTCTTTCCCTTGCGCTGTTTGGCGTTGGTTTTAATTCGGTTATACATATCCTCCAGCTTGGCCATCACATCGGGATTATTCTGGGCAAACTCTTTCTGTTTATATTCTTCCATCACAAACTCCGTATCGCGGTAGTGCGTGGTGGCTCCTGTCACCAGTTTACGGCGCACCTTCTCCGTGATGTCGTTCCAGTCGTTCGTCATCTCAAAGAAGTGACTATGTACTTTGCTCACTTCCCCGTAATCCAGGTTGTTAAGATATGGTGGCGAGGTAATGCATAGTCCACAAGATGCGTCTGCTACAGCCTCATTCTTCACGCGTGAATCCCAGTTGTATACTGTGGCCAACTGTTCGTGGTGTGGCATCTTCTGCATATCCTCAAACATTTGGTCTGCTATCATCTGGAACTTCTCCCAGGCCTTGCCTGAGTCGGAAAGGAATTTGGAACGTGATATATATGGTACAGCTATGGGATGGATAGCCGCTTTATGCAGGGTCTGGCTCAGCGCAAGGTTAAAGAACTGCTGTACATCTTTGTTACGGAGCCGTTTTATTCCATCTCGTATGCAATAGAGCTCCCTAAGTGATGGCTCATCATAAAGCGTTACCAATAGCGGATGAAACTTAGCGACAGTTTCCTCTGTGCCCTTATTTTCATCTACGTATTCACTAATATTGTTTATAGCGCGTGTGAACTGCTGTTTGGTAATAGTCCAGTTTAATTTGGCGTGAATCACGTTGCACATCAGTTCCTGACTCTCGTTACCAATGGAACGGAAGCCTAGTTTTTGGCACTCTACCAATGTGGTACCGCAACCGGCAAAGGGTTCGTAAACCACTATATCTTGCCCGTCATAGTCTTCCAATATGATGTCCACAAACTTATACGAGAAACCTGCCGTGAACTTATACCAGTTGTGCACGGGGCTACTCATATTGTCCTTTGCGGAACCTATGTTTGCGTCTAAAATATTCATATTGGATTAAAGCCTATTAGCAAATATACGTAAAAGTTTTATCATTGAATTTTGGTTCTCCTCCTCTTCCTGCCCATTGGAGCGCCACTCCAAACCCAACTTTTATTCTAATCCTTCAAACACCCAATCGGTACCACATACACTCCGTCCTTACGTCTGTATGCGTAAGCACCCGTTCCCGTCAGCACCATCATAAACGAAGGCGCTTTCATCTTCGTGGTATCTATCTTTTCTGCCAGAGATTTCAAATTTGTAGCACCTTCCTCAATCAAGCCTTCACCTCCTAACTTTATTTCTATCAATCCATAGGTCCCGTTACGCCTATGCAGCACAGCATCACATTCCAGTCCATTCTTATCCCTATAGTGATACAGTTCTCCGTCCAACGTGTCTGCGAACACGCGCAAATCTCTCACAGCCATAGTCTCGAAGAACAGCCCGAACGTATTCAAGTCGTTCAGAAAATCCTTCGGTCCAATACCCAGTGCTGCCACGCCTATCGAAGGGTCTGTAAAAAATCGCGTATCACTCGTCCTTACCGCTGTTTTACTACGCAGGTTCGGATTCCAGGCTCTCATATCCTCCACCACAAAGATCTTCTTCAAGGCTTTCACATAAGAGGCCACAGTATCATCATTCAGCGAAGAGTTGTCGTTAGTCTTCATATCTGCGCAAATCACGCTGTAGTTCACAGCAGCACCTTGGTGTCTGGCATACGAACGCATCAGCAATTTCACCCTCTCGGGGTCACGATCCACACCGTCAGCCCTTTGAATATCATAATGTACCACAGAATCAAAATAGTCCCTTGCTTGATCCAGCGCAACATCGCCATTCAGCATCGATGCCTGCGGCCATCCACCACGACAAGTGAGATAGGCCAGTTGCTCAATGTCCAATTTGTTCTCCGAGAAAATCTCTATAGGTTCATCAAACAAACTGCCTAAACTAATAGCGCCGCTCGAT
>Ga0265301_10001369_pt1 | contig 32090 bp, 26 predicted proteins | sample AusTroGonzalo_MG_2_FD_193488 | JGI IMG/M metagenome (GOLD analysis project Ga0265301, IMG submission 193488) | Bovine rumen microbial communities from tropical cattle in Woodstock, Queensland, Australia - Gonzalo_04 | ecosystem: Host-associated > Mammals > Digestive system > Stomach > Rumen ... | reverse complement strand
AGGAGCTTGTCCACGCCGATGCCCTTCTTGGCGGAGATTTCCTGGCACTGGTACTTGCCGCCCCAGTCCTCCACGAGGATGTTCATCTCGGAGAGCTGGCGGCGGATGGTGTCGGGATTGGCGCCGGGCTTGTCGATCTTGTTGATGGCGAACACCATCGGGACGCCGGCGGCCTGCGCGTGGGCGATGGCCTCCTTGGTCTGGGGCATCACGGCGTCGTCGGCCGCGACGATGATGATGGCGAGGTCGGTCATCTGGGCACCGCGGGCACGCATGGCGGTAAACGCTTCGTGACCCGGGGTATCCAGGAAGGTGATGTGGCGGCCGCTGTCCAGTTTCACGCTGTACGCGCCGATGTGCTGGGTGATACCGCCCGCCTCACCGGCGATGACGTTCGTATTGCGGATGTTGTCCAGGAGGGAAGTCTTACCGTGGTCGACGTGGCCCATCACGGTGATCACCGGGGGACGCTCGACGAGATCCTCCTCCTTGTCCGGCTCCTGCTGCTCGATTTCCTCGGTCAGCTCGGCGGTGACGAACTCGACCTTGTAGCCGAATTCCTCGGCCACCAGGACGAGGGTCTCCGCGTCCAGGCGCTGGTTGATGGACACCATCATACCCAGGGACATGCAGGCGCCGATGACCTTCACCACCGGGGTGTTGTTCATCAGGGTGGCGAGGTCGTTGACCGTCACGAACTCGGTGACTTTCAGCACCTTGTTCTCGGCCATCGCCTGCTCCATCTCTTCCTGCGAGCGCATGGCGGCCAGCTCGCGCTTCTCCTTGCGGTGCTTGGCGCCGAAGTTGCTCTTGCTGGATTCGTTCATGCGGGCGTAGGTCTCCTTGACCTGCTTCTGGATTTCCTTCTGCATCTCCTCCTGCTCGGCCTCGGTGAGGGCGGGCTTGGAGAAGCGGTCATTGCCGCGTTTGCGGCCCTTTCCGGAGGCATTCTGCTCCTGCTTCTTGCCGCCGTTCTTCGCGTCGTTCTTCTTGGGGGTCTTGTCGGCCTGCACCTTGGTGACGTCCACCTTCTGGGAGCCGCCGCCCTTGATGCGCTCCCGCTTCTTGCCCTTCTTGGGGTCGAACTGGGAGAGGTCGATCTTGCCGACGACCTTGAGCTGGCCGGGCTGCCCGGGAGCAGGGGTTTCCGCTGGGGTCTGGGCGGAAGGGGTCTCCTGCACGGGGGCGGCGGGCTCAGGCTCGGCAACCGGCTCGGGTTCATCGTCCGGCTCCGGTTCGGATTCGGCGACCGGTTCGGGCTCCTCCTCGGGTTCCGGTTCGGGTTCGGCGACCGGTTCGGGCTCCTCGACGGGTTCCGGTTCGGGTTCGACGACCGGCTCCGGTTCCACGACGGGTTCCGGTTCGGGTTCGAAGACCGGCTCCGGTTCCACCACGGGTTCCGGTTCGGGTTCGAAGACCGGTTCCGGTTCCACCACGGGCTCCGGTTCGGGCTCGACGACCGGCTCCGGCTCCACCACGGGCTCCGGTTCCGGGGTCGTGTTCCGGGACAGGTTGTTGCTCTTGATGACGGTGATCCGCTCGGGCTCGAAATCGTCTTCTTCCTCACGGGGGGACTTCCGGCTGGCCTTGTCCAGGATCTCGGTGAGCTTCACGTCCACCTTCTCCGCGGCCTCCTTCAGTTCCAGGTCCTTTCCGAACTTCTTGTGCAGCTCCGGCAGGTACTGGTCGGAGACCTTCATGTTCGGATTGGCATTTTCAATGCCCGCGCCCTTGGAATTGAGGAAGTCCACCAGGGTGTCCAGCCCGATGTTGAATTGCTTGATGAGTTTGTTTAGTCTGATTTCTGCCATATAGTAACCCCAAATTTTTAAATGTCAATAAATTAGTCTTCGTCCTCCTCGAACTCGGCCTTCAGGATGGAGAGCACCTCGTCCACGGTCTCGTCCTCGAGGTCGGCCCGGCTGGCGATGTCGGCCGCGCTCAGGGCGAGGACGCTGCGGGCGGTGTCGCAACCGATGGCCTGCAGGCGCTCGATGACCCAAGGGTCGATCACGTCGGTGAATTCGCTCAGGAGCACGTCCTCCTCTTCCTCCTCGTCCTGCGGGAGTTCGCGCCAGACCTCGATTTCGCGGCCCACGAGCATGCCGGCGAGCTTGATGTTGCAGCCGCCCTTGCCGATGCCCTTCTTCACCTCCTCGGCCTGCATGAAGACCTTGATCTTGTCCTCGGGGCCTTCGCCCAGGTCAATGCGGGAAATACGGGCCGGGTTGAGGGCGCGGGTGATCATCAGCTGCGTGTTCGCGGTCCACTGGATCACGTCGATGTTCTCGTTGCGGAGCTCACGGACGATGCCCATGATGCGGGAACCCTTGACACCGATGCAGGCGCCGATCGGGTCGATGCGGTCGTCATAGGACTCCACGGCCACCTTGGCGCGCTCGCCCGGGATACGGACGACCTTCTTCACGGTGATCAGGCCGTCGTAGATTTCCGGGACCTCCATCTCGAAGAGCTTCTCCAGGAAGGAGTCGGTCGTCCGGGACAGGATGATGTACGGGGTGGTGTTGTTCTTCATCTCCACGCTCTTGATGATGGCGCGGATGGTGTCGTTCTTCTTGAAGCGCTCGCCCGGGATCTGCTCGCTCTTGGGCATGCGGAGCTCGTTCCCGTCCTCGTCCAGGATGAGGACCTCGTTCTTCCAGGTCTGGTACACCTCGCCGGTGAAGATCTCGCCCACCTTGCCGGAGTACTTCTTGAACACATTGGCCTTCTCGATGTCCATGATACGGCCCTGCAGGTTCTGACGGATGTTCAGGATGCCGCGGCGGCCGAAGGAGGCGAGGCTGAGCTTACGGGTGTAGGTGTCGCCGATCTCGTAGTCGTCGTCGCCGGTCTCTTCGGCGATCTCGTCCACGGTGATCTCCGTGGCCGGATTCTCGACTTCCTCCACGACCTCGAAATTCTGGTAAATCTCGCAGTCGCCCTTGTCCACGTTGATGATCACGTCGAAGTTGTCGGCGCTGCCGTAGGTCTTGGCGAGCTGGGTGAGGAACACGTCCTTCAGCACGCCCAGCATCACGGGACGGTCAATGCTCTTCTCTTCCTTGAAATCCTTGAAAGCGTCAATCAAGGTGATTTCTTTTTCTTTGTCTTTTGCCATGTTGGTTATCGTTGTATTATTTGAAATCGATGTAAGGGGTGACGGCGTTGATCTCGGTGCGGGCATAGGTTTCCTCGTGCTCCACCTTCTCCTTCTTTTTCTTGCCTTCCACGGCCTCCAGGGCGGTGAACTTGAGGGTGACGGACTCCTCCGTCGCCGCCGTAAGCGTGGCGACGAGCCGCCGTCCGCCCTTGAACTTCACGTCCACCTGGGATCCGATGGCCTTCTCGAACTGGCGCAGCACCTTCAGGGGGCGGTCCAGGCCGGCGGAAGACACGGTGAGGGAGTAATCCTCCGCGTCCTGGTCGAAGGCGGCGTGCACGACGGCGTCGATGGCGGCGCAGTCGTCCCAGTCCACCGTCCCTTCTTCCTTCTCGATGACGATTTCCACGTCGTTCGCGGCGCTAACCGTGACGTCCACGATGAAGCAACCCCTTTCCTGCACGGCCGTCTCAATGGCCCCGATGATCTCTTCCTTTTTCATATCCCTATAAACAAAAGATAGGGGACCGGTCGTCCTCTATCTCATTCACGGGTGCAAAGATAGTACATTTATGGGGGAATAACAAAAAAACTTGCGTACCTTTGCAGGCATACCAAGTCATTCAACCATGGAATTCACCGCAAAACAGCTGGCCCAGCTCCTCGGAGGGACGGTGGAGGGGGACGAAAACGCCTCCGCCTCCAAGTTCGCCAAGATCGAACACGGGAAGCCCGGCACCCTGAGTTTTTTCGCCAATCCCAAATACGAACCGTATGTCTATACCAGTAATGCCTCCATCATCCTGGTAGATAAATCTTTCGAGCCCAAGGAACCGGTCCGGGCGACGCTCGTGCGCGTGGACAATGCCTATTCGGCCGTGACGGAGCTGCTGAAATATGTCTCCGACAAGACGAAGAAGGCCCGCCGCCACCGGAGCCTCCGGGCCCGCTGGCACTGCTCCACGAAGTTCGGGAAGAAGGTCTGGCTGGGTGATTTCTCCTCCGTCGGCCGCCGCACCGTGATCGGGGACCGGACCGTCATCCACGAGAACGTCACCATCGGCGACGACTGCAAGATCGGCCAGGACTGCATCATTTACCCCGGGGTCCGCATTTTCCCGGGCATGGTCATCGGCGACCGGGTCATCCTGCACGCGGGCTGCATCATCGGTGACGACGGTTTCGGCAATGCACCGCAGCCGGACGGCAGCTGGGAGAAGATCGAGCACCTGGGGAACGTGGTCATCGGCAATGACGTCGAGATCGGGTCCAACACGACGGTGGACCGCGCCCAGATGGAATCCACCATCATCGGCAACGGCGTCCGCATTGACAACCTTTGCCAGATCGCGCACAACGTGGTCATCGGCGACCATACCGTGATGGCGGCCCAGGTGGGCATCGCCGGATCCACGGTCATCGGCAAATATTGCATCATCGCCGGCCAGGTGGGTATCGCCGGCCATCTCAAGATTGCGGACCACACCACGCTCCTCGCGCAGGCCGGCGTCATCGGCAACATCCGCAAGGAAGGGCAGACCCTCCTGGGCTCTCCCTGCATCCCGCCGCAGCAGTACATGCGGGCCTACGCCAAGTTCCGCCAGAGCGGGGCGGAGTAGCCGGATTTGGGCGGGCGCGGTTTTTTGCCTACCTTTGCACCATGGAATGCAACCAGCATACGCTCCGGGCGTCCAGCCGCTTCGAGGGGAAGGGTCTCCACACGGGGACTTATTCCCACATGACGGTGTCGCCCGCCCCCGCCGGACACGGCATCCGGTTCCGCCGGACCGACCTGCCCGGCCAGCCTGAAATCCCCGCCCTCGCCGAGAACGTCACCAACACGGCCCGCAGCACCACCATTTCCTGCGGCGGTGCCGAGGCCGTCACCATCGAACATATCATGTCCGCCCTCACGGGGCTCGGCGTGGACAATGCCCTCGTCGAACTGGACAATGTGGAGGTCCCCATCCTGGACGGCAGCGCGCGTCCCTATGTGGAGGCTTTTTTGGCCGGTGGGCTTGAAGACCAGGCGGTTCCGCGGGAGTACATCAGCATCCCCCTGTCCCTGGAAATCCGGGACGGACGTACCGGGTCCTGGATCCGCATCGAACCGGCCGAGGCCCCGTCCATGGACCTGACGGTCGATTTCAATTCCCGCGTCCTCGGCGTCCAGTCCGCCCGCTGGGACGAGACGGTGGATTACGCCCGCGAGATCGGGGTCTGCCGCACCTTCTGCTTCTTCCACGAGATCGAGCACCTTTTCCGCTGCAACCTCATCAAGGGCGGCGACGTGGACAACGCCATCGTCATCGCCGAGCATCCGGTGAGCGACGGGCAGCTGGCGGACCTGGGCAAGCTCTTCGACCGGCCGGACCTGGCGGTTACCGAAGCGGGTTACCTGAACAACCTGGAACTCCAGTTCCCGGACGAATGCGGCCGGCACAAGCTGCTGGACCTCATCGGCGACCTGCGCCTGGCCGGCGGCTTCCTGAACGCCCGTGTCACGGCCTACAAGCCCGGACACACCCTGAACACCAAGGCCGCGAAGGCCCTGCGTGCCATCCTGAAATAAATATTTGACTATGAATAAGATCCATCCGCTCGCTTTCGTGAGCCCCGAGGCGAAACTCGGGGATAACATCGAAATCGGGCCCTTTGCCTTCGTCGATGCCGACGTCGAAATCGGCGACGGCTGCAAGATCCTCCCGCACGCCGTCATCTTCTCCTATGTGAAAATGGGCCGGGACTGTACCGTCTTTCCGGGCGCGGTCGTGGGCGCCATCCCGCAGGACCTCAAGTATGAGGGGGAGGTGACCCGGGTCGAAATCGGCGACCGGGTGACCATCCGTGAGTGCGCCACCATCAACCGCGGCACCAAGGCCAGCGGCAAGTTCGTGACCCGCGTGGGAAATGACACGCTGGTGATGTCCTATGTCCATATCGCCCATGACTGCACCGTCGGCAACCACTGCATCCTCGTGAGCCACTCCGCCTTCGCGGGGGAGACGGAGATCGCGGACTGGGCCATCGTGGGCGGCGGCACCCTGGCGCACCAGTTCACCCAGATCGGGACCCACGCCATGATCGGCGCCGGCTTCAAGATCGTCAAGGACATCCCGCCGTATGTGCTGGCCGGCCGCGAGCCTGTCTGCTTCGAGGGCGTGAACCGCGTGGGCCTGTCCCGCCGGGGCTTCTCCGAGGAGAAGATCAACGAGATCAAGGACATCTACGAGACCCTGTACTTCAAGGGTATGAACGTGAGCGACGCCCTCGCGTACATCGAGCAGAACTTCCCCCGGACGGAGGAGCGCGACACGATCATCACCTTCATCCGGAACTCCAAGCGCGGCATCATTTCCAAGCCGCGGGCTCCCCGCAAGTAAGTGCTCCTGACCACCGCATATTTTCCGCCGGTGGCCTGGTTCGCCCTCCTCGCGCGCGATATGACCCTGTCTCCGGACAGGGTTTCTCCGTCTACGGTGTTCCTGGAGGCCTGCGAGACCTATCAGAAGCAGTCCTACCGCAACCGCTGCTACATCCTGGCCGGCGACGGCGTCCAGATGCTGCAGGTGCCGGTTGTCCATGCCGGTTCGATGCGCATCGCCGAAGTCTGTGTCGATTATTCCACCCCCTGGCTCATCCGCACCCAGCGGGCCCTGGATGCGGCCTACTATACATCGGCCTATTATGAGTATTACCGGGACGAACTGTTCGCGGTAATGGATGCGCGTCCGGCTTCCCTGTGGGACTGGAACCTTGCGCTGATCCGTTTCCTGCTGGATAAGACGGGTGTCTCGAGCCATCTGCTCCCCACCTCGTCGTTCCTTCCTCCGCCTGCGGCCGGACCGGACGACTTTCGCACCGCCATCCATCCCAAGCACCCGGACACCGTCCTTGCCGACCTGGGCCTGGAACGCCCTTATTACCAGGTCTTTTCCGACCGGTTCGGGTTCACGCCGAACCTGTCCGTCCTGGACCTTCTCTTCAACGAAGGCCCGGATGCGATTCTCTGGCTGAAAAAGCTGTAGTGGGCTTTCAGAACCCCTTTGTCCGGATTCGGAATACCCGCCGGGTATCGGCGGTAATCTTGTAGGCCTCGTCAATAGTGTGCCCGGCGATGGCTATGACGTGGTGGGCGTCGGCCAGCCCGCTGTCGCGGACGACGACTGCCCGCCGCTTGTCCACCAGGGAGAAATGGCGGTCCTTGAACCAGTCCTGGAGTTTCTTCCGGCCGCGCATCCCCAGCGGGCGGATCCAGTCGCCGGCGACCCAGCGGTCTGCCACGAGGTCCCCGTGGACCTTGTCGGCATCTACCGCCAGCACCCCTTCCTGCATGACGGGGGAGCGGCCCGGCTCCCATTCCAGTTCCTCGATCGTGATCTCCGGCGTCCCGACGGCCTCTTCCCGGACCAGCCGTCCGGCGGCGCTGACGAACAGCCCCACCTTCCTTCCGCCCTTTCCGCTCCGGACGATGTCCGTCGCCTGGGCGATGAGGGCGGGTGCCATCCCTTCGCCCTCCAGGATGCGGTACAGGAGGTATTCCCAGTTCGGCAGGGTTTTCAGGAGCGTGGTATCGATGCGCCGCCCGTCCCAGACCAGCCGGACGTGCTCTGCATAGTAATCGTCTGCGATCCTTTCCACCAGGCGGAGCCGCTCCAGGTCTTCCAGGAGCGTTTTCTCGAAGGAGGGGTTGATTTCCCGGAGCACCGGAAAGACCTGGTTCCGGAGTTTGTTCCGTTTTACCGTGTTCTCCGCATTGGTCCGGTCGTCGCGGTAGGGAACGCCCCATTCGGCAGCGAGGGTGTCGATTTCGGCACGGGTCGTGTGCAGCAGCGGCCGGCGGAGGGGGATGTCCCCATAGTCCGGATCCGGAAGGAAACCTTCCTCCTGCATGCCGCAGAGTCCTTTGATTCCGCTGCCCCTGAGGAGATTGAGGAAGAATGTCTCAGCGTTGTCGCCGGCATGGTGCGCCGTCAGGACCGCTTCGTAACCGTGCTCCCGGCACAGTTCTCCGAACCAGCGGTAGCGCAGCTGGCGGGCTGCCATCTCAATGCTCAGCCCTTCCTGCGCGGCGAAGGCTTCCGTATCGAAGGACCTTACATGGCAGGTCACCCCGTGGCGATCCGCCCAATCCCGGACCAGGGCCTCGTCAGCGTCGCTTTCGGCACCCCGGAGGCGGAAATTGCAATGGGCAACGGCAAAAGGTCCGCCTTCCCGGCGAACCTTTTCAGCCAAGACCATCGAATCCCGGCCACCGCTGACGGCGACGAGGACCATGGGCCTATTTCTGATTCGTGATGGTGTAGGTGAAGCCGAATTCCAGGAACTCCTTGAACTGGACGGCTGCCACCTTCACGCCGTCGGAGACCGTTTTCACTTGCACGTTCTCATCATAGATGAGGTTCGTGGACAGGGTGAGGGCGAAGTACTTCGCAAGTTTCCAGGACATCTTGTTGTCCCAGTTGACCCGGAGGTTCTGGGGCTTCTGGAGGTAGTTGGAGAACAGCACGAGCTGGGTCGTATAGCTGAAGGCGTCGTTGATCACCCATTTGGCGTCGGCCTTGAGCTGGGCACCGAGACCGAAGCGGATCGACTCGTAGTTGTCGCCCACGGTCTTGTCCAGCCCCTCTTCCTTCAGCGGCATGCCGTACGTGCTGCGCAGGATGGGATTCTGGACGATCACCAGGTCGGCGGTCAACGGGGAGAAGTTCAGGGAGAACCAGGGCTTCGGGGTCCACAGGAGACCGAGACCCAGGTTCGTGTACGCCGGGGACAGGAAGCCGGACTTGAGGTTGTCCTTGGCGGCCTCTTTCCAGGCGGCGGTGACATTGTCCGGGTACTTCTCGAACTGCTCGTCGGTGGGCGTCTTGTAATTGTAGTTGTCGTTGAACTGCGTCTTGAAGTCGAAACTCGCGGAGTAACTCAGGTGCTTCACCGGCGTCTCATAACCCCACTTGGATTCGAAATAGATCCGGTCCTTGGTCTTCTGGAGGATCGGCTTGTCCGCGGAGTACATGAAACCGTAGTCCAGCTGGAGCCGGTTGTTCCAGATCGTCTTGTCCTTCTTGAAGTTCGCATTCGCGTCGACGGCGACGGCCAGCGTGTAGTTGTTGTAGCCGCCGGCGGCCCAGTTCCAGAGCGAGGTCTGGCCGAAGTTGATCTGGTTCTGGATGGAGTTGGTCCAATACACCGGCTTGGGTGCCGCCTGCGGGATCTCCGTCGCCGCGGTGAGGGCGGCTGCGGCTTCGGCCGCGGCCTTCTGTGCATCCTGCGCGGACAGCGGGACCAGGGCGGTCGCCGCAGCCGCAAGGAGAACGATTAACTTCTTCATAGACGGCTGATTAATAGGATCTGGCGAAAATGACGCGCTGGTGCGAAGGCTTGCCGCTGTACACGCACTTGCCTTCCTCCTCGACCACGAAGCTGTCCACGGGGATGCAGCGGATGGTCGCCTTGGTCTCTTCCTGAATCTTGGCCTCGGTCTCGGCGGTGCCGTCCCAGTGGCAGAGCAGGAAGCCGCCCTTCTCGATCTCCACCTTGAATTCCTCCCAGGTATCGACCTTCCGGACGTTCTCGGCGCGGAAAGCCAGGGCGCGGTTGTAGATGCTCTGCTGGATGTCGTCGAGCAGGCCGATGATGCGCTCATCCAGGCCCTCCAGCGGCTCGGTGATCTTCTCGAGGGTGTCGCGGCGGGCGACCTCCACGGTACCGTTCTGGATGTCGCGGGGACCCATGGCAAGACGCACCGGGACGCCCTTGAGCTCCCATTCGGCGAACTTGAAGCCCGGGCGCAGGTTGTCGCGGTCATCGACCTCGACGCTGTGGCCCTTGGCCTCCAGGGCCTTCTTGACCTCGTACATCTTGTCCAGCACGAGGCTGCGTTCCTCGTCGCTCTTGTAGATCGGGACCATCACCACCTGGATCGGGGCGAGGGCCGGAGGCAGGACGAGGCCGTTGTCATCGCCGTGGGCCATGATCAGGGCGCCCATCAGGCGCGTGGACACGCCCCAGGAGGTGGCCCAGACGTATTCCTGCTTTCCTTCCTTGTTGGTGAACTGGACATCGAAGGACTTGGCGAAGTTCTGGCCCAGGAAGTGGGAGGTACCGGCCTGCAGGGCCTTGCCGTCCTGCATCATCGCCTCGATGGTCATCGTGTCCAGGGCGCCGGCGAAGCGCTCGCCCGGGCTCTTGTGGCCGACCACGACCGGCAGGGCCATGATCTCGCGGGCGAAACGGGCGTACACGTCCACCATCTGCTGCTTTTCGGCCTCGGCCTCAGCGGCGGTGGCGTGGGCGGTATGGCCCTCCTGCCAGAGGAACTCGGCGGTGCGCAGGAACAGGCGGGTGCGCATCTCCCAGCGGACGACGTTCGCCCACTGGTTGCACAGGATGGGGAGGTCGCGCCAGGAATGGATCCAGTTCTTATACGTGTTCCAGATGATGGTCTCGGACGTAGGACGGACGATGAGTTCCTCCTCGAGCTTCGCTTCCGGGTCCACGACGACGCCCTTTCCGTTCGGGTCGTTCATCAGGCGGTGGTGCGTCACCACGGCGCACTCCTTCGCGAAACCGGCCACGTGCTCGGCCTCGCGGCTGAAGAAGGACTTGGGGATGAAGAGCGGGAAATACGCGTTCTTGTGCCCGGTTGCCTTGAACATGCCGTCGAGGATGTGCTGCATCTTCTCCCAGATCGCGTATCCGTAGGGCTTGATGACCATGCAGCCGCGCACGGCGGACTGCTCGGCCAGGTCGGCCTTCACCACGAGGTCGTTATACCATTGGGAGTAGTTGTCCGACCGTCTCGTTACCTCTTTTGCCATAATACGATTGTTTTTTTCAATTTTTGTCCGTAACATTGCTCTGTGAATCGCGGAAAGGGTACAGAAATTGCATTGCCATCCGCAATCCGGGTTTTAATCCGGCACAAAGATACTTAATTTATTGGATAAAAAAGGAGGTTCTCCCATGAAAAAGCATCTGGCTCCCTGCCTGCTGGGTCTTCTCGCCGCGGTCTCCTGCGGCACGTCAGCCCAGTACGCTGCGGGCTCGCAGCAGTTCGAGGACGGCGTCTATGCCGACCCTCGGGCATCCGTTGCTGCCGCCCCCGTTTCCCAGGAGGAGATGGACGCCCTGGTCCGGGAATCCATGGAATCCGAAGTATATGTCCTGAGTGCGGCGGGTGATACCGTCGTTGTCCCTGAGGGCAAGTCTGCAAAACTGCGTTTTGACGGCAATGTGACGGACATCACCGTCGTCAACAATTACGGCTGGGACTATTCCTGGTACAGCCCGTGGTACCTGCACGGTTACTATGGGCCGTGGTACTATTCGTCCTGGGCCTATTATGACCCGTGGGTCTGGGATCCCTGGTATTACCGTCCCTGGCGTACCATCGGATACTATCACCCCTGGGGCTGGTATGATCCCTGGTACTATTCTTCCTGGTATTACGATCCCTGGTACTGGGGCCCGTCCTATTATTATGGCTCTTACGGCTGGTACGGGTATCCGCACCACTACTATGGCGGCTATTACGGGGTCGGCGGCTGGAACGGTTCCTGGCTCAACCGCCACAGTCACGCCCGCCAGGTGGGTCACCGCGATGCGAGCCGCAGCTCCCGCAGCTTCGTCTCCCGGGGCGGCTCCAGCGGCCTTTCCGCCGCTTCCCGCACCATTACCGGTGTGACGACGCGCCGCAGCGGCGGTGGCAGCAGCCGCGTTGCCGGCAGCGCCAGCGGATCTTCGGTCCGCCGCGCTTCCTCCACGGGCCTGACCGGTGTTTCCCGCTCGAGCTCATCCCGCTCCACGTCTTCCGTGAGGACCTCCGGTACGGGTGCATCCCGCAGTACAGCCACAACTTCCCGCAGTTCTTCTGCGACCTCGCGCAGCTCCTCCAGCCGCTCCAGCGTGGGCACGACTTCCCGCAGCAGCAGCTCCGCCAACTATCGTCCGTCCACGTCCTCCCGCAGCAGCGGATCGTCCTCGGGCAGCTATAGCGGCGGCTCCTCCCGCAGCAGTTCTTCCGGCGGTGGTTACAGCGGCGGCTCCGTTTCCCGCAGCAGCGGCGGTTATTCGGGCGGTTCCTCCTCCCGTTCCAGCGGCGGCTATTCCGGCGGATCCTCCTCGCGCAGCAGCGGTGGCGGCTATTCCGGCGGCTCTTCTTCCCGGAGCAGCGGCGGTTCTTCCGGCGGCGGCTCCTCCCGCAGCAGTTCTTCCGGCGGTGGCCGGCGATAGTGTAACGCTCAATCGATCCTGAATATGAAAAAGATAGGAACCGTGTTCCTCTTGTCCCTCCTGGCCTGGCAGGCCGGGGCCCAGGGATGGACGGATGCACTTACTTTCTCTGAAAACGATTACCTGGGAACGGCCCGTTCCGTGGGTATGGGCAACGCGATGACCGCCGTCGGCGGCGACCTCGGTTCCCTGACCTTCAATCCGGCGGGCTCGGCCGTGTCAGGCTATTCCCAGTTCACCATCAGCCCGGGCCTGGGCATCTCCACTGTCGTGGGGCAGGGAACGGGCGAGGGCTTCGAAGACAGGGTCCGCACGACCAGCGGCCGGATCAAGCTCCCGAATTTCGGGGCGATGATCGTCTTTGACACCCGGAACAAGACCGGCCTGAAGCGGATTTCCTTCGGTCTGGTGGGCAATGCCACCCGCGACTATACGAACCGGCTCCGGGCGACCGGTACCAATACGAACACGACCCTGGCCGGTTCCCTGGCTTCCCAGGCCGACGGCTTTTCCGAGTCAGTGCTCTCCGGCGGCTTCTATCAGAGCGGTATCCCGTCCTGGGAGACGATGGTGGGCTACCAGGGCGGCCTGTTCGACCCGATCCAGGGCCGCGACGGGACGTACATCGGCATTACCGAGCGCCTGCTGGCCAACGGCGACATCGCCCTGGCCGACAAGATCGGACAGTATTATGGCCTGCAGCGCACCGGTTACAAGTACGACCTCCTGATGAACTTCGGCCTGGATTTCAACGACCGGTTCTACCTGGGCGCGAACATCGGCCTCACCTCGATCAACTACCGCAGTGACGAGACCCGTTCCGAGGAGTCCCTCGGCGGGGATTTCCCCTCCGGTTTCACGTCCTTGCGCGAGCGGTCGGCCTACCGGGATGAAGGTTCCGGCATCTATGCGAAGGTCGGTTTCATCGCCCGTCCGTTCGGCGGCCTCCGCATCGGCGCCGCCATCCAGACGCCCACCCTGGTCCAGATCCGCGAAACCTACGGTATGGAAGGCCGTTCCATCGTCGGGAATTCGGAGATGTCCCAGTCTTCGCCGCAGGACGAGTGGGTGTACAACCTGACTTCCCCGTTCCGGGTGAATGCCGGTATCGCCTACACCTTCGGCAAGGTGGGCCTGGTGAGCGCGGATTACGAGTTCACCGACTACCGCGGGATGCGGCTGCGCGAGGCCTACGACGAAGGCTACTACTATGATTTTGGGGATGCCAATCTGGATATCCAGGATTTCCTGGGCCCTGTCCATGCCCTCCGCGTGGGCACCGAGCTCAAGCCGTTCCCCGAGATGGCCATCCGGGTCGGTTACAACCTGACGACGGGTGCGCAGTACAACACGCTGTCGGATAACCGGGTCGTTCCGGTCTCCGATCAGGAGCGTGTCGCGCAGATCCGTTCCGCGGTGTCCTTCGGCCTCGGCTACAGCTCTTCCGGCTCTTTCTTCGCCGATCTGGCCCTCCGGTTCCAGTATCTGCCCAACGAGTACATCACTCCTTACTGGTACTATTACCGCGACCACGACGGGAACCTGTACAGGAATCTGGACATCGTGACCCCGGAGATCTGCGCCCAGTCCGCCCTCTGCAATGCGGTCCTGACCCTCGGCTGGCGGTTTTGAGACGGATCGCATTCATTGTCAATCCCATCTCTGGCGGCAAGGACAAGAAAGACGTCCTTGCCGCCATTGGCCGTTATCTGGACCTGACGGACTGCTCGTATGAAGTGCTTCCGACCCGCCGGGCGGGGGAGGGCACATTCCTGGCGCGGGAAGTCGATGCGGATGTCGTGGTGGCCGTCGGCGGAGACGGGACCGTGAGCGAAGTGGCGAGGGGGCTGCTGGGGAGTACGAAAGTCCTGGGCATCCTCCCTTGCGGCAGCGGGGACGGACTGGCCCTGCACCTGGGCATCAGCCGGAATCCCGCCCAGGCGGTCAAGACGCTGAATGCCGGGCAGGTGGCCCGGATCGATGCCGGGAAACTGGACGGCCGCCCGTTCTTCTGTACGGCCGGCGTGGGCCTGGATGCGGCGGTAAGCCTGGATTTCGCCCGTTCCTCCCGGCGCGGATTGAATACGTACATCACGACGGCCTGGGAGGACTGGAAACACCGGGTTCCGGAGCAGTATGTGGTGGAGACGGATACGGAAGCCTGGGCCGGAGAGGCCCTGTTCATTACCGTGGGCAATGCGAACCAGTGGGGGAACGAGGCGCGGATTGCGCCCCGGGCCTCCTTATGCGACGGCCTGCTGGATGTGACGGTGGTACAGCCGTTTCCGATCTGGGAAATCCCGGATCTCGCTGCCCGTCTGATGGTGGGGAAGGCCGAAACGAGCCATCATGTACGCACCTTCCGGAGCGCACACGTGCATATCCACCGCGAGCGTCCGGGTGCCGCCCATGCCGACGGTGACCCGTTCGAGACCGGGGTGGACCTGAACCTGTCCGTGTCGAAAGGGGTGCTGCAGGTAATTGTGCCTGCTTCGAAACTGGGAAAAATCTAGTCGCCGTACGGATCGGCCTCGTTCCACTCCTGGAGCAGATAGCCGTGCTTGTCCACGCAGTGGTCGTGGACCCGCTGCCGGGCCTCCTGCGGCTGGGCGTTCCACCAGCGCGTGCAGGCGGGATACCGGACCAGTTCTTCATCCACTTTTCCGTCCGGAGCGGCCTTCTTCTGGGCCTTCCGGGCGATTCTTTCCTTCTGGGCGATGGTCAGGGACGACCACCATATTTCGAGATTCTCTTGCATAGCGTGTTAGAATTGGACTGCAAAGATAATCAAAATACGGTGGCTTTGCAATGAAACCGCGAAAAGCACGTTACACCGCAACAGGGGCTATAAAACAGGATTCCCCGTGCTTTTGGTTTGCAAAAAAGCACAGGGAATCGGTTTATGCGTACTCGAAGGCTCAGCCTTCCTTTTCTTCTTTGAGCGCCTTGTTGTAACAGTCGCGGCAGAGGGGTTCATAAACATCCTTTTCGCCCAGGACCACCAGTTTCTTGCTGTCGGAGAGGCGGTGGGAGTGGTTGGCGAGGGAGCCGCAGCGGACGCAGATGGCATGGACCTTCTGGACGTCCTCCGCGATGGCCATCAGGCCGGGCATCGGGCCGAAGGGCTTGCCCAGGTAGTCGGTGTCCAGGCCGGCGACGATCACGCGGACGCCGCGTCCGGCCAGTTCCTGGACCACGCCGATGATGCTCTCGTCGAAGAACTGGGCCTCGTCGATGCCCACGACCGCCACGTCCGGGTCGATCTGGAGCATCCGGGCCGGGGTCTTGATCGGGGTGCAGGAAATGCTGTGGGAATCGTGGGAGACCACGTCCAGGTCCGAATACCGTTTGTCGATGGTGGGCTTGAAAGTGGCTATCTTCTGCTTGGCGAACTGCGCCCGTTTGAGCCGGCGGATCAGCTCTTCCGTCTTACCGGAGAACATCGAGCCGCAGATCACTTCGATGCTGCCCGATTTTTTTGTGTTTTCCAAAAACATTTCCTTACTTTGCTATGTTGTCTTGTACAAAGATAGTCATTTATGGAAAATAACAGTGCAGATATCTTGAGAGAAATCGAAGCGGCCCTCGCTTCGCTCAAGCAGCAGGTCCGTGCCCTCGAAGATCAGATAACTCAGTATAAGGAACTTGCCCGTGCCGAAGAGGAAGCCGCGAAGGCGGAAGCCCTGGCCGGTGAGGTCGATTTCACCGAACTGGAAATCGGTGTCGCCGACCTCCCGGAGGAGGAAGCCCCGGTGGTGGAAACGCCCGCTCCCGTCGTCGAAGAGCCCGTTCTTGCGGTCGAGGAGCCGGTTTCCTTCCCGGAAGAGGAAGACCTCCCGGAAGCCGAAGACCTCCCCGAGGCGGAGCCCCTGCCGGAGCCTGCACCTGCACCGGAGCCCCTGCCCGAACCGGAACCTGAGCCCGTTCTGGAGCCGACACCGGAACCGGAGCCTGCACCTATTCCTGAGCCCGCCCCGGAGCCCGTCCCGGAACCAGCCCCGGCGGCGCCGAAGGTGGACACGGAGCGGATGCAGTGGCGGCTCGACAAGCCGGGCCTCCCGGTCAAGAACATCCGGAGCGGTATCTCCCTGTACGACCGGGCCCTGTTCATCGGCACCCTGTTCAAGGAAGATTACGCCCTGTATGACAAGACCATCGGCGACCTGAACGCGATGACCGGCCTGGACGAGGCGGTGGACTATCTGCTGGCGAACTTCCCGGACTGGAACCTCAAGTCCGACATCGTGTACAACTTCATCATGGCCATCCGCAAGAAACTGGGCTGATGGCGGGGCGGCTGTACATCGTCCCGACCCCGGTCGGGAACCTGGACGACATGACCTTCCGGGCCGTACAGGTCCTGAAGGAGGCGGACCTGATCCTGGCGGAGGATACGCGCACGAGTTCGGTCCTCCTGCACCACTACGACATCCGCCGGCCGCTCCAGTCGCACCATAAATTCAACGAGCACCAGACGGCTGCGCTCATCAAGGAGCGCATCCTGAGCGGGCTCAACGTCGCCCTGATCAGCGACGCCGGCACGCCCGGCATCTCCGACCCGGGCTTTCTCCTGGCCCGGACCTGTGCCGAAGAAGGCATTGAGGTCCAGACGCTTCCAGGGGCGACGGCCTGCATTCCGGCCATCGTCTCCTCGGGTCTGCCCTGCGACCGGTTCTGCTTCGAAGGCTTCCTGCCCCAGAAGAAAGGCCGCCAGACCCTCCTGACCGCCCTGGAGGCGGAAACCCGCACCATGGTCTTCTACGAATCGCCTTACCGGCTCGTGAAGACGCTGGAGCAGCTCGCGGAACACTTCGGGGAGGAGCGTCGCTGCTCCGTCGCCCGGGAAATCTCCAAGCTCCACGAGGAGCACCGGAGGGGCACCCTCCGGGAAGTCGCCGACTGGTTCCGGGAACACGAACCCAAAGGCGAAATCGTCCTGATCGTCGCCGGCGCGGAGCCGGTCAAACCTGTCAAACAGAAGCGGTATGGAAGAGGGGAAGAAGACGGCGACGCCGAGGAATAGTTTCACGGTGGGCGCCATCGCGCTCGTTTTTCTCATCATCGGCTACGAGGTCGCCCTGTTCGTCCACAAGGCGGCGGTTACCCGTATCGTGGCGGACCGGGACCGGCCGGATACCGTGTATGTCGTGGACCGGGCCCTGGCGGAAGAAGTGCTCGCTGGAGATGCTACTGCCGATGAGGATTCCCCCGGAAGGCTGGCGGTCCGCCGGCAGGCCGGTCACGCCCCGGAAGCTGTCCGCGTCCGGGAAAAGGCGGCGCCCCGCCGGGTGGAGACCTTTAGGTTCAACCCGAACACCGTCTCCCTGGAGGACCTGATGCGTCTGGGCTTCTCCGAAAAGCAGGCGCAGTCCATCCTGAACTACCGGGCCAAGGGCGGCCGGTACCGCCGGCCTTCGGATTTCGCAAAGTCTTATGTCGTAGCCGATTCCGTCTTCGAACGGCTGGAGCCTTACATCGACATCCCGAAAATTGACATCAACCGGGGAGACAGTACGGCCTTCGAGACCCTGCCCGGCATCGGACCGTATTTCGCCGGGAAGATGGTCTCCTACCGGAAGGAACTCCGCGGCTATTCGCACCCGGAGCAACTGATGGACATCTATCATTTCGACCGGGAGAAGTACGACGCCCTGAAGGACCTCATCACCTGCTCCTCACCGGAGCCCTACCCGATCTGGTCCCTCCCGGAAGCGGAACTCGCCCGCCATCCCTATCTTTCCAAAGCCGAGGCGCACAGCATCGTCCTGTACCGGACCCACCAGCCCCGGGCGTCCTGGACCCTGGAAGGAATCCTCAAGGCCGGCATCCTTTCGGAGGAACATGGCCGGAAACTCTCCCGGTGCGTGCTCGCGAAGCCGGAATAACCCCAGTCCCTTGTGCTTTTTGCAAACCAAAAGCACGGGGAATCCCGTTTTATGGCCCCTGTTGCAGAGCAACGCGCTTTTCGCGGTTCTCAAAAAGGGTGAAAAGCACGGGGAAGGTCAATACAGAGCACGAAAAGGCGATCAGCGTGCGCTTGGTTTGCGCGGGAGATGGTCAAGCCCCCGATAAAACAAAAGGCAGCCCCGAGAGGCTGTCTTTTGGTTGCAGGTTCCTGGTCGCCCGTCAGTAGATGACGTCCATGTCGGCGAATTCGTAGCGGCCGGTGCGGGCGCTGTAGACGACCCCGTAGGTCTCGTCCCGCAGGTGGGCGCCGCTGAATTCATCGTAGATCTCCAGGTACAGGATGGCGGTCCTGAAATCGGGGTTCACGTTCCGGGTCAGGTCGACGAAGATGCCCTCCAGGTCGTTGTCTGACAAGTGTTTCCGGTGGAAGCCTTCGTAGGTGACCGGATCGATGCGGATGTGGTCGCCGTTGTCGTAGGTGATCTCGGCGGAGGCATCGACGGACAGGTTCACGTCATAGTGGCACCCGCTGGCCAGCAGCAGGGCGAGGAGGACGGTCAGGAGGGTAAGTACACGTTTCATAAGGCGGTTAGTCTTCTACCTGCTCCATGGCGGTGCGGATGCGGGCCTCGATTTCCTCGGCCAGTTCCGGATTGTCCTGCAGGAGTTTCTTGACGGCTTCGCGGCCCTGCGCCAGTCGGGCGTCGTTGTAGCTGAACCAGGAGCCGGACTTCTGGATGATGCCCAGTTCCACGCCCAGGTCCACCAGTTCGCTGGAGTGGGAGATGCCCTCGCCGAAGACGATGTCGAACTCGGCCTTCTTGAACGGCGGGGCCATCTTGTTCTTGACGACCTTCACCTTCACGTGGTTGCCCAGGGCTTCCTCGCCGTCCTTGATCTGGGTCGTGCGGCGGATGTCCAGGCGCACGGAAGCGTAGAACTTGAGGGCGTTGCCGCCGGTGGTGGTTTCGGGGTTGCCGAACATGATGCCGATCTTCTCGCGGAGCTGGTTGATGAAGATGCAGCAGGTGTTCGTCTTGGAGATGTTCGCCGTGAGCTTGCGGAGGGCCTGGGACATCAGGCGGGCCTGGAGGCCGACCTTGTTCTCGCCCATCTCGCCTTCGATCTCGGCTTTCGGGGTGAGGGCGGCGACGGAGTCGATGACGATGATGTCGATCGCGCCGCTCCGGATGAGGTTGTCTGCAATCTCGAGCGCCTGTTCGCCGCTGTCGGGCTGCGAGATGAGGAGGGTTTCGAGGTCAACGCCCAGGGCCTTCGCATAGGTCCTGTCAAAGGCGTGTTCCGCGTCGATGATGGCGGCGATGCCGCCGGCTTTCTGCGCCTCGGCGATGGCGTGGATGGCGAGGGTGGTCTTACCGCTGGATTCGGGGCCGTAGATCTCGATGATCCTTCCTTTCGGATAGCCGCCGATCCCGAGGGCGTGGTCCAGGGCGATGGACCCGCTGGGGATGACCTGCGCCGCATCCCATTCTGGCTGATCTCCCAACTTCATGATGGTACCTTTCCCGTAATCCTTCTCGATCTTGTCGATCGTCGCCTGCAATGCCTTCAGTTTCGCGGCATTGACTTCCGCACCGGTCTTTTCTTCTACTGCTTTAGCCATACTGTTTTTGTTTTGAACGTTTCCCGGAGGCGATTCCTCCGATGGGGACAAAGTTATGAAAATAACTGGAAAATCACCCATTTTTCCGAGAGGAAATGTTATTTTTGCAAAAGAATATGGCAAAGGTCAGACTCCTCGGGAAAACACCTTCCGAACTCAAGGAAATCGCCCTGCAGGCGGGACTGCCGGGATTCACGGGCAACCAGATGGCCCAGTGGATCTACGGCCGGCGCGTCCGTTCCATCGACGAAATGACGAACCTCTCCAAGGCGGGCCGTGAACGGCTCTCCGCGGACTATGAAGTGGGCGTCGCCCTCCCGCTGGGGAAGGCGGAGTCCTCCGACGGTACCCGCAAGTACCTGTTCCCCGTGGACGGCAATCCGGACAATGCCGTGGAGGCCGTGATGATCCCCGACGGGGACCGCAAGACCCTGTGCGTGTCCTCCCAGGCGGGCTGCAAGATGGGCTGCAAGTTCTGCATGACAGGCCGGCAGGGGTTCCACGGGAACCTGTCCGCCGCGGACATCCTTTCCCAGTTCATGGGCATCGACGAGGCCGGGGAACTGACCAACACGGTCTTCATGGGCATGGGCGAACCCCTGGACAACTGGGAGGAGGTCAAGCGGGTGATCGAGGTGCTGACGGCTCCCTGGGGATTTGCCTGGAGCCCCAAGCGCGTGACCCTCTCCACCATCGGCGTCCTCCCGAACCTGAAGCGCTACCTGGACGAGTGCCACTGCCACCTGGCCGTGAGCCTGCACGACCCTTTCCCGGCGGAAAGGCTGGCCCTGATGCCCGCGCAGAAGGCTTTTCCCATCGAAGAGGTCATCGACCTGATCCGCCGGTACGACTTCTCCGGCCAGCGGCGGGTGAGCTTCGAATACACCATGTTCGCCGGCCATAACGACACGCCCCGTCACGCCGACGCCCTCCTGCGCCTGCTCCAGGGGCTGGAGTGCCGGGTGAACCTGATCCGGTTCCACCGGATTCCGGATTTCCCGTACGGCACCAGTTCCCAGGCGGCGATGGAGGCTTTCCGGGACCGCCTGTCCCGGGGCGGGATCACCGCCACCATCCGTGCCTCCCGGGGCGAGGACATCCTTGCGGCCTGCGGCCTCCTGGCCGGGCAGCATAACCACGCCTGAAACGATGAAAAGAATCTTCCTTCTCCTGGCTTTGCTCCTTCCGGTCCTGCTGCCCGCGCAGGACAAGTCCTCCTCCGGCTTCGGCCTTGACCCCTCCGACATGGCGGCGGTCCGGGAGATGCGGACGCGCATGGACCAGATCCGCAAGCACCGGCCCACCGTCGCCCTCGTCCTGAGCGGCGGCGGCGCCAAGGGCGCTGCGACGGTGGGCGCCCTCAACTACCTGGAACGGTATAAGTTCCCGATCGACATGGTCGTGGGGACGAGCATCGGCGGCCTCATCGGCGGCGTCTATGCCTTGGGTTACAGCCCGGCTTTCCTGGATTCCCTGATGCGGAACATGGACTGGAACCGCACGATGAGCGACAAGGTGGACTGGGAGTACATACCCTACAGCCGGCGCAAGTACCGGGAGAAGTTCCTGCTGTCCATCCCGTTCTTCTACAGCGTCGAGGACTACCGGAACCAGTTTGAGGAGGATGTCCGGTATGCGAATCCCACGGACGGCCGGCTCCACCTGGGTGCCGAGGATGACGAATCCGACGGGATGGTTTACAAGAGCCTGATGAGCAGCCTTCCGTCCGGGGCCATCTTCGGCCAGAACGTCCAGTACCTGCTCTCCAGCATCAGCGCCGGACACGCGGATTCCACGGATTTCCTGCGCCTGCCGGTCCCGTTCGCCTGCGTGGCGACGGACGTGGTGTCCGGAAAGGCCAAGGTCTGGCACAGCGGCAACCTCACGACGGCGATGCGGTCCACGATGTCCATCCCCGGCCTGTTCGCCCCGGTCCGCACCAAGGGAATGGTGCTCGTGGACGGCGGCATGCGCAACAACTTCCCGGTGGACCTCGCCCGGGAGATGGGGGCCGATGTCGTGATCGGCGTGGACCTGTCCAATTCCAAGACGGGTTATGAGGATATCCACAACATCGCCGACATCCTCTGGCGGGGCATCGACATGTTCGCCGAGGATTCCTTCGAACGGAATATCAAGAATGTCGATGTCCGGATCAAGCCAGACCTTACCGGCTACGGCATGATGAGTTTCAATGCGGCGGCCATCGACACGATGCTCCGGCGGGGGTATAAGGCCGCGGAGGAGCAGGCGGACAAGCTGGACGCCATCCGCCGCTGGCTGGGAACGGACACCCTGAAGCTCGCGGGCAAGCCCGCCATCGACATTCAGCGGACCCCGGTACTCATTGACAGCGTGGAGGTTACGGGCGTTTCCGGGAAGGATGCGGAGTACATCCGCATGAAACTCAAGATCCATGCGGGGGACGTCGTCTCCCGGGCCGATGTGGAGGATGCGGTGAACACCATTTTCGGCAAGGGCACCTATGAGTACGTCAGCTACGAGATGCTGGGTACGGAAGAGCCTTTCCACCTGAGAATCAACTGCAAGCGGGGACCCAAGCACCTGCTGGGCGTGGGTTTCCGGCTGGATACGGAGGAACTCGTGTCCCTGCTCCTGAACGTGGGCCTGAACACGACGGCGGTGCAGGGTTCGTCCCTGGACATCACGGCCCGGATCGGGGCCAATCCCTACCTGGACCTGCATTATGCCTACGAGACCCCCCGGTGGCCCACCCTCAATGTCCGGGCGGACCTCCGCTGGACGGACCACAACAACTTCCTGATGGGCCAGAACCACTTCAACGTCGCATACCTGTCCACCACCCAGGAAGTGTATGCCTCCAATATGGAGTGGTCGGCCTTCGACGTGAAGGGCGGCCTGCGGAACATGTACTTCAACATCTCCCACCTCCTGGCGAGCGACGTCATCGGCGACTATGACCGGTCGCTGTGGAATGCGGATTATCCGGGCGTTTTCGTGGATGCGACGGCCTACACGCTGGAGGACGGGGATTTCCCGCACCAGGGTTTCTCCGCCCATCTCCGCTACGACCTCGTTTCCCGCGTCTTCGACGGGCCGGGCTATCCGGGCTTCTTCGGCATCGCGAGCGGGTCGGGCAAGATGCCGGTTACCATCGGTGACCATTTCGCCATCATCCCCCAGGGCGGATTCCGCTTCATTTTCGGTGACGACATCCCGATTCCGTTCGCCAACGTGCTCGGTGGCCTGATGCCGGGCCGGTACGTGGACCACCAGATGCCTTTCATCGGCCTGAGTAACGCGGCCTTCCGGCGCAATAACCTCGTCGTCCTGCGGACGGACCTCCAGTACCAGTTCCTCCGGAACAATTACATCACCGCGGCGGTGAACTACGCCCGTGATTTTTACTCCTTCCAGCAGTTCGAGACGGGTGAAAACAGCTGGGGCTGCGGCCTGGGTTACGCCTATGACTCGATCGTGGGGCCGATCAAGGCCGTCGTCCACTGGTCTTCGATGACCCGGAAGGTGGGCGCCTATCTCTCCGTCGGTTTCGATTTCTGATATGGAAGGGAAAAAGGTCCTGGAACGCCTGCAGCGCCAATGCGCCCGTGCGGAATACTGCTCGTCCGACGTGTACCGGAAGGCGCTGAAAGCGCTGGAAGGGGACGCGGAAGAGGCCGCGCGGATCGTGGCTTCGCTCACGCAGGACCGCTATGTGGATGACCGGCGCTATGCCGCCGCTTTCGCCCGGGAGAAATCCTCGCTGCAGGGGTGGGGGACCGTGAAAATCCGCTTCCAACTGCGTGGGAAGGGCATTTCGGATGAAATCATCTCGGAAGCCCTCGGGGAAATCGACCCGGAAAAGGCCGCTTCGAAACTGGACAAGCTGGCCGCTGACAAGTACCGTCTCCTGAAAGGGGACCCCCAGTGCCGCCTGAAACTGCTCAAAGCCCTCCTCTCCCGGGGGTACGGGTATGACGAGGTGGAGGCGGCCGTCAACCGTATTCTGAAAACCTGATCACCATGAAACAGATCCTTCTGGCTTTTGCCGCCCTGCTCCTGACCGCCGGCGGTCTCTGCGCCCAGTCTTTCTCCGATGATTTCGAGGACGCTACCCTGCGTCTGGACTATGTCTTCTGCGGGGACAACGCGCATCAGGCCATCTACTTCCAGCAGGCCTCCCGGACCTCCGCCTGGGCCGGCCGTCGCAACCGGCTGGAGAAGCCGCTCCTGGAAGGGAACGGCCAGATCCGCGTCCTGGACCCGGAAACGGGGAAGACGCTCTATGCCAATTCCTTCTCCACCCTGTTCCAGGAGTGGCAGGTGACCGAAGAGGCCCTGCACGTGCAGCGGGCCTTCGAGAACTGCTTCCAGGTCCCGTTCCCGAAACGGCCGGTGGATATCGAGATCTATATGGTGGATACGCACCGGAAGGTTTCGTCCTGCCTGAAGCACCGGATCGATCCGGCCGACATCCTGATCCGCCGGATGCAGGACAACGGGCTCTCCTCCGCCGTCATCTGGCAGGGCGGATCCCTGGACCGGACGGTGGATATCGTCGTGGTTTCGGAAGGGTATGACGCGACCGAAAAGGCGAAATTCTACCGGGATGCGGAGCACGCCGCGCAGGCCCTGTTCCGGCACGAGCCCTTTGCCTCGCTCCGGGACCGTTTCTCCGTCCGAGCCGTCTTCGCCCCTTCGCAGGCTTCCGGCGTGACCGTTCCCCGGCAGGGGAAATGGCTCAACACGCCCGTGGACAGCCATTTCGACACCTTCTACAGCGACCGCTATCTCACTTCCTCCTCCCAGCAGAAGGTGTATGACCTGATCGGCACCGTGCCTTTCGAGCACATCGTCGTGATGGTCAATACGGAAATTTACGGGGGCGGCGGCATCTACAACTCCCTGACCATCATGAACAGCGACCATCCCACCTTCAATGCGGTGATGGTCCACGAGTTCGGCCACGCTTTCGGCGGCCTGGCCGACGAGTATGCCTATGGCGACCAGGCCGAAACGCCCTATCCGGCCGATACCGAGCCCTGGGAACCCAATATCACGACGCTGCACGACTTTGCAGCCAAGTGGCAGGATATGCTGCCGGCGAACACGCCTATCCCGACGCCCGTTGACGAATTGGACAAACTGAACGTACGCCGGATCTGGGATACCTTCACGCCGGAGCAGAAGTCGCTGCTGAATCTCAAGCTGGGTGTGTACGAGGGCGCCGGTTACCAGACGCGGGGCGTGTACCGCCCGGTCCAGGAATGCCGGATGCGCATCAACGAGTGCGAGGAGTTTTGCCCCGTGTGCACCCGTGCCATCGTTCAGATGATTGACTATTATACCCGCTAGCCGGTATATTCCGACGGAGGGACGCCGAACTGCTTCTTGAAGGACGTGGAGAAGTGTGACAGGGTGTTGAACCCGGTCATGTACGCGATTTCGGACATGTTGTACTTCCCTTCCTTGAGGAGGTCGGCGGCGCGGTTGAGCTTGTAGCGCTTGAAGAAGACGCTCGGGTTCTCGCCCGTCAGGCCCTTCACCTTGTAATAGAATTTGGTCCGGGAGATCTTCATCATCTCGGTGATGCGGGTGATGTCCAGGTCCACGTTGGCCAGTTCCTTCTCCATCAGCTCGTAGAGTTCCTTCATGAAGGCGGAATCCCGCGGTGAAAGCGCCTCAGGGGCAATCTCTTCCGTGGTGGTGACGGAACCCAGCTGGCGGTGGAGCTTCTCGCGGTTCTCCAGCAGGGATTTCACCAGGGCCAGCAGGTAGGCGGGCTGGAACGGCTTGGTGACATAGGCGTCGGCGCCCTTGCCAAGGCCCTGTACCTGATTCTCCACGGCCACCTTCGCCGTGACGAGCACAACGGGGATGTGGCTCAGCTGGAGGTCGCCCTTGACGGCTTCGCACAGGTCGTATCCGCTCTTGCCGGGCATCACGACATCGGAAATCACCAGGTCCGGGATGTCTTCCTCCATGCCCTTCAGGGCCGAAGACGCGTCAAAGTACACCGACACGTTGTAATACGGACTCAGCAGCACCTTCACATAGTTGGCGATGTCAATGTCGTCATCCACGACGGCGATGCGCTTGCGGTCGGCATCGGGGACCGTTTCGACGGCGTCGCGGGCGGCCGGGACGGGGATATCGTATTTCGGCTGCACGGCCGTCCGTTCGTCTTCGGTGTAGGAGGATTCGCTGACGGGCAGGATGACCGTAAAGACGGCGCCGCCTTCCTCCCGGTTCGCGGCCTTGATGTAGCCGTGATGGAGGCCAACCAGGGCACGCGCATAGTAAAGGCCGATGCCGGAGCCTTGTGTATCTCCCTGGTTCTCGGCCTGGTAGAACCGCTCGAAAATGCGTTCCAGCTGGTCTTCAGGGATGCCGCAACCGGTGTCGGAGACCGTGATCTGCGCATATTGGGTGTCCGTGTCGGCTTCGGTGAGCGGGAAGGCGGCGGCCGCCTCCTCGCGCGGGACGACGTCGAAGGCGAGGGTGACCCGTCCACCGGACGGGGTGAACTTCATCGCATTGGACATCAGGTTCATGACGACCTTCTGTACCTTGTCCACGTCAGCCCATACCGGGAAGGAGTCCTCCAGGCCGTAGGTGACGAGCTCGATGCCCTTGGAGTCGGCATTGAAGCGGAACAGGTCCGCGATGCCCCTCAGGGGGGCGATGATGTCGCCGTGGGCGACCCGCATCTGCAGTTTCTTGTTGCCGATGCGGTTGAAGTCCAGGAGCTGGTTCACCAGCGAAAGCATCCAGGTCGCGCTGTGCTGGATGATGCCCACCAGCTGCCGGTCCTGTCCCTTCACCCCGTCGGATTCGGCCAGCTGGGACACCGGCCCGGCGATCATCGTGAGCGGGGTGCGGAATTCGTGCGCCACGTTGGCGAAGTAGTTCATCTGGATCTTGTTCAGGCGCTGCTCCTGTTCCTTCTCCTGCTCCGCCCGTTCGCGTTCCCGGCGGACCTCCCGGATGTGCTGGGCGGCTTTCTTCCGCACCCGGCGGACATGCCGGTAGAAGGTCCACAGGATGCCGGCGAGCAGCAGGGCCCCCAGAATGAAAAGCAACCGGGCCCACCAGGTCCCGTACCAGGGCGGCAGCACCTTCACGTTCAGGGATTTCTCAGTCTCGACGATGCTCTGGTTGTTGTTAGTGATCCGGACGCGGAAGCGGTAGTTTCCCGCCGGCAGGTTAGCGTAGTAGGCTTCGTGGTTGTTGCCGGCGTCCACCCAGTTCTGGTTGAACCCCTCCAGCATGTAATAGTAGTGCGTGCGCTCCTGCTCGCTGTAGTCCAGCGCCGCAAAGGAGATGCTGAAAGCGTTCTGGTCATCCCGGATCACCACGTCCGGACCGTCGCGCAGTTCCGTGCCGATGGCCGCGCCCTTGCCGGGCTCCACCAGCGTGTTGTGGATCTTCAAATCCTCGAACACGAGGGGCACGGAGTGCTTCTGCGGCACGTCCAGGGGGTTGAACCACGTGAGGCCGTGGGTACCGCCGAAGACCAGCGTCCCGTCGGGCAGCACGCAGGAAGCCCGCTCGGAAAACTGGTTTCCGCCGATGCCGTCCGCCTCGAAGTAATTGACGAACGCGCCCACGGTCCGGTCGAATTTCCCGAGGCCGTTCATCGTGGACACCCAGATGTTGCCCTGGCGGTCCTCTTCAATGGAACAGATGTCCAGGCAGGGGACCCCGTTCACCGGAGCGGTGGCGCCGCCCCGCTTGGAATGACGCAGGAGGCCGTTCGCCGTCGTTCCGGCCCAGAGTTCGCCCGCGCTGTCCTTCAGCAGGCAGGTGGATCGGAGGGATATCTGCCGTGAGCAGGCCTCCCGTTCCGCTTCGGTCAGGGGCAGTTCCTCCACCTCGTCGGTGTATGTATTGACCCGCACGAGCATCCGGTTCTGGCCAGCGACGATGAGACCGCCCTGGTCCGTCGTTTCCAGGTCGGTCACGAGGGCGAAAGAGTTGTCTTTCCAGACGTTGACGGGAACGATCTCCCGGGATGCCTTGTTGTATTTCAGCAGGAAGGGGCTCGGGCCGCCCACCCAGATGTTGCCCTGGCCATCCTCTTCGATGGCGCTGACATTCATCATCCCGAAGGCGTCCACCACGCGGAGGTTCTTCCCGTCGTACCGGCAGCGCGACACCCAGTATTTCTCCTGGAACAGCAGCCACAGGTCCCCGCCGCTGTCGCAGAAGACCTTGGAGCAGCGGAGGTAACCCACGTTGTTGTTCGGAATCAGGGAAGAAACTTCCACCTGCCGGAGGTCCTTTTTCTGCAGGTCATAGACCCAGAGCCCGTCGCGGAGGGTCGTGATCCAGAGCCGCTGTTCCTGGTCCAGGCACAGGGAGGTAACCGTCTTCCGGGCGAAGGCCGATGTCAGGAACTTATTGCTGTTGAACTGGTTCTTGTACTGGTAGGAGACGGTATAACCCTGGTCGGCCGTGCCGAACCAGAGATTGTGCTCCCGGTCGCGGAAGATGGTCCGGATCTCGGAATCCGGAAGGTCGAAGGGGAAACCGGCATCGTCCTGGAACAGGACCCTTTCCGCGGTCCTGTAATAGTAGAACATGCCTTTGCCGATGACATTCAGCAGGATGGAACGGTCGTCGATGCTGTAGATGATGTCGATATCGCCCTGCATCAGCCGCGGTTCCTGCCGGATGGCGGCGGGAAGCTCCTTCCATTCCCGGGTCCGGGTGTCGAAGATGCTCATCCGGCCCATGCCGGACATCCAGAGTTCCCCGTTGCCGGTGTCGCACAGGTGATAGACCGTGTGGTTGGTGGGGTAGGAGGCGATGAGGGAGAAGTCTTCGGTATTGTAGCAGTTGAGAACCGATCCGCCGCCGGAAGTAACCCACAGGAGGTTCCCGTCCTGGACGGCATAGGGGAAACTGAAGCCGCTGAAGTCCCGGATGACCGGACGGAACCGGTCTTCTTCCGGGTCATACAGGAACAGGGTGGCGGAATCGCTCATCAGGAGTTTTCCGTCCCGGGTTTCCCAGATCAGGTTGGCATTCGGCCGTCCCGGGGCCTCGATGCGGCGGAAACGCCCTTCCGGGGTCAGGCAGGCGACCCCGGCCATCGTGGCGGCCCACAGGTCCCCGGAGGCACTCAGGTAGACATTGTTCACCTGGTTGTCCGGAAGGCCCAGCGTGTCGCCGGCGCTATAATACTGATGGTATTCGTGGACGCTGTAGCGGTTCAGTCCCCGGGAGGTCGCGATCCAGATGAACCCGTCCGTGTCCTGGGTGAAGGCGTTCACCCGATGGTTGGAAAGCCGGTCGGAAACGATCATGCTTCCATCGCTGCGCGTAACTGGCAATTCCCGTTTCCCGCAGGATGAAAGAGCGGCCGCAAGGAGGAGAATAGCGGTTATCAGTTTGATTTTCATAGGAGTCGTTTGGTGTTGCGGGCGTAAATATAGTGATTTTTGAACAAATAGAAAGAAGTTTGAACAAATGTCCCCGCCCATTCGGGACGAATCTGAAAAGAATTGAAATCTATGAAAAAAGATTATCTATGATAATGCGGAAATTTGCATCAGAGAAAGACCGATTGTTATGACACTGAAACCGAACCTCGTCCTCCTTACCGTCCTGGCACTCGCCGCAACCTCCTGCGGCCGGCATGTGCACCACCCGACGGCCTGTCCGGGAGCGCTGGAGACTTCCGCGAAACTTACGACGGTCCAGACCGTGTCCGGCCCCGTGGCCGGTTATGTCGATGACGGCGTGTACATCTACAAGGGCATCCCGTACGCCAAGGCTGAGCGCTTCGCCCCGGCCGTCGATCCCGATCCCTGGAAGGACGTCCGTCCCAGCCGCGCCTATGGCCCTACGGCTCCGGCCGGTCCCCGTGCAGGCTGGTGGTCCGACGACCAGGCCTTCACGATGCACTGGGACGACGGTTTCCACGATGAGGACTGCCTCCGCGTAAATGTATGGACCTCCGGTATTTCTGACGGCGGCAAGCGTCCCGTGATGGTGTGGCTGCACGGCGGCGGTTTCCGCGAGGGCTCCGGCCAGGAACTCATCTGCTATGACGGCACGAACCTGGCCCGCGACCACGGCGTGGTGGTGGTCTCCCTGAACCACCGGCTCAACGTGCTCGGTTTCCTGGACCTGTCCGCTTTCGGCGCCAAGTATGCCCACAGCGGCAACCTGGGCATGATGGATATCGTCAAGGCCCTGGAATGGGTCCGCAAGAATATTGAAAACTTCGGCGGCGATCCCGCCAATGTGACCATCTTCGGCCAGAGCGGCGGTGGCGGAAAGGTGTCCACCCTGATGGCGATGCCGTCGGCGAAGGGCCTTTTCTCCAAGGCTATCGTCGAGAGCGGTTCCATCACCAACCTCCTGGCTCCCAAGTATTCCCGCCGGATAGGTGCGGCGACGGTGGCCAACCTGGGCCTCTCGCCTTCCCGGATCGATGATATCGCCACCGTCCCGTACGACAAGCTTCTGGCTGCCTATGACGCCGCGTTGAAGACCGTCGGCGAGGAGGCGAAGGAAGACGGGGCGTTCCCGGCCAATATCCTCGATGCCATCCTGTTCGGCCAGGTCCCGGTGGTGGACGGCGAGATCATCCCGGCCCAGCCCGGTTCGGCCGAGGCATTGGCCCTGTCGAAGGACGTTCCCGTCATCATCGGCACAGTCTATCACGAGTTCACCCGCGACCAGGAAGACCCGATCTTCAAGCCGCTCGCCATCCGGCAGGCGGAGGATCGCGCCGCCGCGGGTTGCGCCCCTGTGTATTTCTACCAGTTCACCTGGGAGTCCCCGGTGCTGGACGGCGCCCTGGGCAGCACGCACTGCATCGAAATCCCCTTCGTCTTTGACAATGTCCTCCTGCACCGCACCTTCACGGGCGGGGAAGATGAGGCCGTGGAGTTGGGCCACCGCGTGAGCCGCCTGTGGACCAGCTTCGCCAAGACCGGCAAGCCGGCGGCGGAAGGCATCCCTGCCTGGGAACCCTGGCCGCGGACGATGATCCTGAATACGGAATCTGTTTTAAAATAAACCGATGAAGCCTATCTATTCTATATTATTAATCAGCGCCGTGGCCGTGGGATGCCTAGCTTCCTGCGGCACCAGTGCGACCAAGGACAACGATCCCTGGGGCACCATCGATCCCGGCGAGGCCGCCAAGCAGTCCGCCGTCATCGAGGGCTCCCTGCAGAGCACCAATATGAAGCGGACCATGACGTACTCGGTCTGGATTCCCGCCGATTACGACAAGTCAAAGACCTATCCTTTCCTGTATCTGCTGCACGGGATGGAGTTTGGGGACGACAGCCGTCTGGACCGGTGCTGGCTGGACAAGGGAAACGCCGCCAAGATTGCCGACGACTACCAGAAGGGCGGCGGCGTGCCGATGGTGATCATCATGCCCAACGGACTGAACGCCTCCATGTACAGCGGTAATTATGAACCGTATTTCCATGAAGAGCTGATGCCCAAGGTGGAAGAGGAATACAAGTGCAACGGCCAGCGCGCCATCGCGGGCCTGTCGATGGGTGGCTACGGTACGCTGTACCATTCACTCAAGTATCCCCAGAAGTTCGTCTATGCCTATGCGATGAGCCCGGCGGTCGATACCTCCTGGCCCTCCACGCTCGTTGACAAACAGTCTGACAAGTCCGTCTTCCCGCCTTTCACTATCGAAATCGGGCTCCAGGACGGAACGGTGAACAACGACCAGTCCAAGTCGCTTTACAACAGCCTGACCAAAAAAGGCCTGACCGGCGAGTGGGTCGAGCGGGACGGCACCCACGACTGGCCTTTCTGGCAGGGCTGCCTTCCGAAAGCCCTCATCCAGGTGGGCAAATCCTTCAAGTAGCGAAAAACACAATTACAATTTAATTAACCCATTTATTATTAACCAATGAAACGCATTCTTTCCACCCTCGCCCTGTGCCTGGCCGTCGCCGGCACGATGCAGGCCCAGGAACTGGCCAACTTCAACTTCGGAGGCCGCCAGCGTCCCGTGATTTCCCCGGAAATCCAGAATGACAGCGTCACCTTCCGCCTGAAGGCCGACTACGCGACCGTCGTCAAGCTCAGCGGTTCCTGGATGCCCAATCCCTGGGGCGGCACCATCGACATGTTCCGTGGTCCCGGCAACGTCTGGGAGGTGAAGATCCCGCTCCCGGAGCCGGAAATCTACACCTACAACTTCGTCGTGGACGGCGTCGCTGTCAATGACCCGCAGAACGTCCTCGTCCA
>Ga0265301_10001366_pt1 | contig 32158 bp, 21 predicted proteins | sample AusTroGonzalo_MG_2_FD_193488 | JGI IMG/M metagenome (GOLD analysis project Ga0265301, IMG submission 193488) | Bovine rumen microbial communities from tropical cattle in Woodstock, Queensland, Australia - Gonzalo_04 | ecosystem: Host-associated > Mammals > Digestive system > Stomach > Rumen ... | reverse complement strand
TTTTGGCGATGTCGTCGCCGTCGTACTGACCGGCGTCGAGCTTCGCCTTGATCTCCTTGAAGGCCTTGAGCGTATACTCCACATCCTCCATCGTATGGGCGGCCGTGGAGACGATACGGAAGATGATCATGCCCTTCGGGATCACCGGGTAGATGACCATCGAGCAGAAGATCTTGTAGTTCTCGCGCAGGTCCTTGGCCATCTTGGTGGCCTGGGCCACGCCGCCGAAGATGTGGACCGGCGTCACGCAGGCCTGGGCCTCGCCGATGTCGAATCCTTCCTTCTTGAAGCCGTCCTGGATGGCGTGGGTGATCTGCCAGCACTTGGCGCGGAGCGCATCGCCCTCCGGGGAGTCGATGATCTCCATCCGCTTCATATTGCCGATCACGAGCGGCATCGGGAGCGACTTGGCGTACATCTGCGAACGCATGTTGGCGCGCAGGTAGTTGATGATCTTGTGGGGACCGGCGACGAAGCCGCCGATCGAGGCCATCGACTTGGCAAAGGCGCCGATATAAAGGTCGATGTCGTCCATGCAGCCGAGCTGCTCGGACGTGCCGCGTCCGTGGGCGCCGAGCAGGCCGAAGCCGTGGGCGTCGTCGATCAGGATGCGGAACTTGTATTTCTTCTTCAGGGCCGCGATCTGGTCCAGGATGCCGAGCGCGCCGGTCATACCGAACACGCCTTCGGTGATCAGCAGCACGCCGCCGCCGTTCTCCTCGGCCACCTGGCAGGCGCGGGCGAGCACCTTCTCGCAGTCCGCGATGTTGTTGTGGCGGTATTTGTACTTCTCGCCGATGTGCAGGCGGATGCCGTCCAGCAGACAGGCGTGGCACTCGGCGTCATAGACGATGACGTCGTGACGCGCCGTGAGCGCGTCGATCGTGGACACGATGCCCTGGTAGCCGAAGTTGTAGAGGAACGCGTCCTCCTTCTTCTCGAACCTGGCGAAGGTCTGCTCGAGCTGCTCGTGGTAGCGGGTGTGGCCGCTCATCATCCGGGCGCCCATCGGGTAGGCAAGGCCCCACTGCGCCGCGGCGTCGGCGTCCGCCTTGCGGACGGCCGGGTGGTTGGCCAGGCCCAGGTAGTTGTTGAGGCTCCAGTTGAGCACCGGGGTGCCGTTGAACGTCATATGGGGGCCGAGCTCGCCTTCCAGGCGGGGGTACATATAGTAGCCGAAGCCCTGCTCGAAGTATTGGCCGATCGGGCCGCCGCTGTCGCGTTCGATCCTGTCGAAAATATCTAACATAGTCTTTGTAAACTAATTAAGCGTCGATATTGGCGTAGTGTGCGTTCTCCTCGATGAACTGGCGGCGGGGCGGGACGTCGTCGCCCATCAGCATCGAGAACGTCCGCTCGGCGGCGGCTGCGTTGTCGATGGTGATCTTGCGCAGACGGCGGCGGGACGGGTCCATCGTGGTCTCCCACAGCTGGACGTCGGACATTTCACCGAGACCTTTGTAGCGCTGCACCGTGTAGCCCTTGTCGCTGCCCTTGCCGAGACGCAGGGCGGCTTCTTCGCGCTGCTCCTCGGTCCAGCAGTAGACTTCCTCCTTGCCCTTCTTGACCAGGTAGAGCGGCGGGGTCGCGAGATAGACGTAGCCGTTCTTGATCAGGTCGAACATATAGCGGAAGAAGAAGGTCAGGATCAGGCAGGCGATGTGGGAACCGTCCACATCGGCATCGGTCATGATGACCACCTTGTGGTAACGGAGCTTGCTCAGGTCCATATGCTTCTCGCCGGTCTCATCCTCCATCGCCACGGTCACGCCGAGGGCGGTGTAGATGTTGCGGATCTCCTCGGAGTCGAAGGCGCGGTCGCCGGAGGCCTTCTCTACGTTGAGGATCTTGCCTCGGAGCGGAAGGATGGCCTGCGTCTTGCGGTCGCGGCCCTGCTTGGCCGTACCGCCTGCGGAATCACCCTCCACCAGGAAGAGCTCGCACTTCTCGGGATCGCGTTCGGAGCAGTCCGCAAGCTTGCCGGGCATCCCGGCGCCGCCGAGCGGCGACTTGCGCTGCACCATCTCGCGCGCCTTGCGGGCGGCGGCGCGGGCCGTGGCGGCCAGCACGATCTTGTCGATGATGGTCTTGGCGAATTTGGGGTTCTCCTCGAGATAGATATCCATCGCGGCGGCGGTAGCCTGGGACACGGCGGAGGTGGCCTCAGGGTTGCCGAGCTTGGTCTTGGTCTGGCCTTCGAACTGCGGCTCCGCCACCTTGACGGAGATCACGGCCGTGAGGCCCTCGCGGAAGTCTTCCGGAGCGAGCTCGCCCTTGAACTTGTCCAGGAGCTTGTTCTTCTCGGCATACTGCTTCAGGGAGCGGCTCAGGCCCATCTTGAAGCCCTGCAGGTGCGTACCGCCCTCGATCGTGTGGATATTGTTGACGTAGGAGTAAATCTTCTCGGAATAGCCGTTGTTGTACTGCAGCGCGATGTCGATCGGGATGATCTTGTCGGAGGTCACGCAGATCGGCTGCGGGATGATCGTCTGGGCGCCGGCGTCGAGGTAGTTGATGAACTCGCTCAGACCCTGCTCGGAATAGAACATCTCGCTGCGGAAGACCTTGCGGCCGGTGGCCTTGGACTCGCCGGCGGCGTCCACCTCGAATTCGTCCACGAGCTCGCGCTCGTCGGTCAGGCGGATATGGATGCCCTTGTTGAGGAATGCCAGCTCGCGCAGACGGGCGGCCAGGGTCTCATAGCGATAGACCGTGGTCTGGGTGAAGATGGTCGGATCGGGATGGAAGGTGATCACGGTGCCGGAGTCGGAGGACTCGCCCACCACTTCCACCGGTCCGAGGGGCTTGCCCTTGGAGTAGTGCTGCTCGAAGATCTTGCCTTCGCGGTGCACTTCCGCGGTGAGGGCGTCGGACAGGGCGTTCACGCAGGAAACACCCACACCGTGCAGACCGCCGGACACCTTGTAGGAAGACTTGCTGAACTTGCCGCCGGCGTGGAGGACGGTGAGGACCACCTCCAGGGCGGAGCGGTGCTCCTTCTCGTGCATACCGGTCGGGATACCGCGGCCGTTGTCCTGCACGCGGATGGAGTTGCCCTCGAGGATGCGGACGTCGATCGTGTCGCAGAAGCCGGCCATGGCCTCGTCGATACTGTTGTCCACCACCTCATAGACCAGGTGGTGCAGACCGCGCTCGGAGATGTCGCCGATATACATCGAAGGGCGCTTGCGCACGGCTTCCAAGCCTTCAAGCACCTGAATACTGTTTGCGGAATACTGCTCTTCCGCGAGCTTCATATCTTCTTTTTCAATCATCTTGGATCAGTATCTCTTAAAATCCGTCAAAGGTACGAAAAATATCGGGATTTACCTAAAGTTTGAGGCTCAAACCGACGGTCAGGTAAGGGCCTTTCTCGACGAATCCCGGCGCCCGTTCGATGGCCATGCCGAGGAGGTTGCCCGCCTCGCCCCAGACCGTCCAGCGGTCGTCGATGCGGTACTCGCCCGTCAGGCCGACGTTGGCGTAGCCGGCGATCCAGGCGCCGTCCTTCGCCAGGGACATCCGGCCGGAGGCGGCCTCCACGAAGGCGCCCGCCCAGATGCGCTTGTCCCAATTATAGCGGCCACGCACGTCGGCCGTGAATGCCGGCGGCGCATAGGCGGCGGAGCTGCCGTAGATGCGGCGGTAGGCATAGGCGACGGCGCCGTCCAGCTCCAGCCGCTCGTCCTTCCAGGACAGGCTGGCCTGGCCGAAGGCCTCCTTGTAGTCCATCGCGACCACGCCGTAGAGCCTGGCCATCGGCATCCCGGAATAGGAGCCGTAGCCCGCCTCGAGTTCATACTGCAGACGCGTGCCCCAGTGGCCCTGGAGACCGCCGTAGACGCGCAGTTTCTCGCGCGAGATGGAGGCGGAAGCCGCCGAACGCATCGCGAAATGGTTGAGCTGTTTGATGGCGTAGTGGCTCTCGAGGTTCTGGCCGCCGCGGACGCCGGCATAGAGCTCCAGGTCCGCTTCCAGGATCGCCAGGCGCGCCTTCACGTCCGGCGCGAAGGTGAAGAGCCCGGAGCGGTCCTTGACCGAATAGTCAACGCGCACGCCGGCGTCGAGCCGCACCGGTCCCAGCAGGAAGTCCAGGTGGGGCTTGACCGAGGCGAGCATCGCGACGACCTTGGCGCCGAACATCTCGCCGAAGACGACGACGTTCGGCGTGCCGTCGTTCGAAACCGAGCGCAGTGCGTCCGTCTCGAAGAGGCCGTCGATCAGGAAGCCGTATTTGCCCTGGAGGACCGGTCCGACGGACAGGCCCACGCGGAAGTTGTTCTCGCCGTTCTTGCTGCCGAAGCCCGCCGGCAGGCTGTTGTCGCCGGAATAGCGGTAGCGCACGTCGAAATCATAGAAGAAGCGGCTGCCCGGACGCTCCCGGGACTGCACGCGGCCCGCCAGGATGGCGGAATTGAAGGCCGAACGGAAGGCAGGATTAGCGCCATTCATCCCGGCGAAGATGCCTTCGTAGCCGAACTGGTAGGACAGGCGCGACGCTTCCGTCAGATACTGGCCACCCACCCGCGCACGGGCGGTGAGGTCGCGGCCGCCGAAAGTCCCGTCCACGCCGCGGCGGCTATACTTGCCGGCATATCCGCCCGCCTCGGCGAAGACGCCGATGGCGAAATTCGGCTCCTGGAGCATCTGCCAGGCCAGCTCGAACTGCGGGCGGAACGCATAGCCCGCCCCGGCGCGCAGATAGAGCGTGTTCCCGTCGTAGAGCCGCGCCTCCGGCGTCACCGCGATGCGGTACGGGGCGAACTCGTAGGAGCCCTTGTAGGGCGTCTCGAAGACGGAATAATCGAAGTCATAGTCGAAGCGGTACAGCGAATCGGGCACCTGCAGGGCCGGGCCCTGCTTCTGGAAGTCCGCGAAACGGGTGACGTAGTCGTTGGTCACCTGCACCGACTGGTTAATGTTCTGCGCCGCGAGAGGCGCGCCCATCGCCACGCAGGCAATGATGGTCAAATATTTGTGTTTCATAATTCTACTCTTGGATTAAAGTGGACAGGCGCTCCAGACGCATCCGCACGGTGTCGGAGATGTCGTCGGCGCCGGACGCCGGCTCGTAGCCGTCCCGGATGCTCTCGAAGGTGGCCTTGGCCTGGGCGTACTGGCCGCGCTCGGCGAAGGAGTCCGCCAGCACGATGTAGGCCCGGGCCAGCCAGTAGGACTGGTCGCCGGCCTTCTGGGAGAAGGCATAGACCTCGTCGCCCACGGCGTCGAACTTGCCCGCGTCGTAGAGCGACTGGATCACCATATACTTGGACTCGGCGCCGATGGCCGTCGAAGGATCCGCGCTCAGCTGGCGGAACAGGCTGAGCGCCTGGTCGCGCCGGGAAGAAGCCAGGCTGGCCTTGGCCTTGATGTAGGTAGCCTCCTGCTTCAGGTCCGCGGCGAGGCCGCGCTGGGCCGTGACTTCGTCGGCCGCCGCGATGGCCGCCGCGTAGTCCTTGCAGCGGTAGGCGGCGCGCATCATACCCGCCCGGGCGGTCAGCCGGTTGGCGTCCATCCGGGCCGAATTGAGCAGCGTCTCATAGCCCGTGAAGGCATCCTGATAGCGTCCCAGGGCGTAGGAAAGGTCGGCGTAGCGCAGGCGCGCCATCTCCGAGAAGGAATACACCGATTCGCCGGAGGCGGCCGCCGCGTAGTGCTCCACGGCCTTCTCCTTCTCGCCGAGGGCGTTGTAGCACTCGGCCAGGTAGAACTCCGCCTGCGGCCGCTCGGCTGCGGTGGGATAGTCTTCGAGGTATTTGCGCAGCGTCACGGCAGCCTGCTGGTGGTTGCCCGCCAGGTAGAGCTGCTCGGCCGTGTTGAAGTACATCTTCTCGCGGTCGGCGTCGCTGCGGCTCTGCGCCAGGGAGTTCTCCTCCACGTACTGGAGGAATTTCTCCGGCTCGCGCCGGGCCGTGTAGATCGACTCGATGGCGGACATCGCCTCCTCGGCGTACTCGCTGTCGGGCATCAGGGAGACGACCTCCTTGTAGCTCTCCAGCGCCGCTTCGTAGTCGGACATATTGCGGCGCACCATGCCCAGGCCGATCAGCGCCCGCGCCACGTAGGTGTTGTCCTTCGTATTGTGGCGCAGCCGGGTGAAGGTGCGGACGGCGTCGTTGTTGTTCTTGAGGTCCATCTGCGCGCGGCCCAGCTCGTAGAGCGCCTCGTCGTAGAGCGCCACGCCGGGCGTGGCGTCCTCGATGTGCAGCAGCGTGGAGACCTTGCGGCGCTTGTCGCCGGCCAGGCCGTACGCGACCGCCTGCTGGTAGTACGGGTAGATGTTGTCCGGGCTGAAGAACTCCGTCATCACGCGCTGGTAGGAGGTGATGGCGGCCTTGTAGTCCCGGCGGGCGAAGTCGCAGTCCGCCCGGCGGTTCATCGCGTCTTCACGCGCGAGGCCGTCGCCGGAAGCGACATAGCTGTCGAACCAGCGGGCGGCGTTGGCGTAGTCCCCCGCCTTGAAGTAGCTGTAGCCGATGTTGTAGGGCAGCAGCTTGCCCTCGGCGTCGGCGTCCAGCGCCGCCGCGTTGTGCAGGTCGGTGAAGGTCTTCTGCGCGTCGGGATAGAAGCCGGCGCGGTAGCTCGCCTCGCCCATCCAGTACCGCGCGAGCTGGTTGAAGCGGTCGGTGCGCGGGACGTAGTAGGCCGTGGCCCGGAAGAACGGGATCGCGTCGCGGTAGGAGCCGCTCGCGAAGAGCTGCTCGCCGCGCAGGAAGTTGGCCTTGGTGTAGTTGTTGAGCATGTCGGGCGACAGCTCCTCGATGTTGTCGTAGGCCTCCACGGCGCCGGCGTAGTCCTTGTCCACGAGGGCCGCGAGGGCCATATAGCCGTAGATCTGGTCGCCGCGGGCCTTGGTGGACCAGCGCTCGATGTAGCGGGCGAAGCCCGACGTGTCCTTGTTGAGGTCGAAGACGAGCTTGGCGTAGTTGAACGCCGCGTCTTCCGTGATCTCGGGATCGAAGTCCACCGAAGACGCATCCTGGAACGCCTGCATCGCGGACACCTGGTCGTGGGTGCGCAGGTAGGCGTTGGCGAGGTGGTAGTTGGCGACCTGGCCCAGCGAATCCGAGCGGTCGCCCATCTTGGTGAAGTTCTCGATGGCGCCGGCGTAGTCGTCCACGGAATAGAGCACCGTGCCGGCGTAGAAGTAGTCCTTGCGGTTCATCCCCTCGTGGGAGAGGTCGTCGTAGTATTCGCGGGCCTTGTCCTTGTCGCCTTTGATCAGGTAGGCCTCGGAGAGCTGCCGCGCCACGCGCTCGCGCCGCCCGGCGGGCAGGGAGCCGTAGATGCGGGAGCCTTCGCGGATGACGAAGTCGTAGTTCTTCTGGTTGAACTCGCAGTCCACGATGTAGAAGTCCGTCAGCGCTTCGAAGCGCGGGTCGACCGAGGCCTTCCAGAAGTTGGCCTCCGCCTCGGCGAACTGCTTGTTCTCATAGAGCATAATGCCCGTGAAGTAGCGTCCCGGGGCCGTGTAGTCCGACTGCGGGAGCGACTCCAGCAGGGTCAGGAACTGGGACGCCTCGGCGTAGTGGCCCAGGCTGAAGGCGGAGTAGCCGCATTTGAAGATATATTCCGGGAGATCCTCTTCCGCCAGGTCCGAGGAGCTGACGAAGGAGAATTCCGAGGCGGCCTGCTGATACTTGCCCTGGTCGAAGAGGATCCGGGCCTGCTCGAAGTGCAGCACGCCGGACATCCGGGAGGACGGATAACGGAGCCTGTAGGCTGAAAGGAGCTCCGGATAGTCGTCGGTCTGCATCTTCAAGGCGCAGAGTACTTCATAAGCATCGCTCAGCGGATTGTCGGGCATCGACGCGAACAGAATCCGGGCCTGTTCGTACATCCCGTTCCCGTACAGGCGCATCGCCTGCTGCCAGGCCGGCACGTCCCCGGCGGGGGCGGCGGCCAGTCCGGGCGCTGCGAGCGCCGCGGCGAGAAGGGTGGTCACCAGTGTTTTCAGTCTCATATCTTATTCTGTTTCCAAGATTACAAATTTACTCATTTTTGCGCTATATTTGCAGGGAACATCCAACTTTTTCACCCTCTGTATGGAAGAAAACAGCGCTCCCCTCATTTCCTTCTCCGGCGCGGACATCCTCGGCGGAGAGGACAACATTGTCGTCTACGGTCTTGACCTGCAGGTCTATCCCGGCCAGATCGTCTACATCATCGGCAAGGTCGGCAGCGGCAAGACGTCGATTTTCCGCACGATCACGGCGGAAAACCCGCTCGCAAAGGGGTCCGGACAGGTTTGCGGCTACGACCTGAGGCGTCTTCGCGCAAAAGAGGTGCCACACCTGCGCCGCAAGCTCGGCGTCGTCTTCCAGGACTTCCAGCTGCTGATGGACCGCAGCGTGGAGGACAACCTCGCCTTCGTCCTCAAGGCCACCGGGTGGAAGGACGCTTCGGCCATCCACAAACGCATCGGCGAGGTGCTGGAGGCCGTGGATATGACCACCAAGGCGCACAAGATGCCGCACCAGCTCTCCGGCGGCGAGCAGCAGCGCATCGCCATCGCCCGCGCCATCCTCAACAACCCGGCCGTCATCCTGGCGGACGAGCCCACCGGCAACCTCGACGACGAGACGGCCGAGGGCATCCTCCAGCTCCTGCAGCGCATCAACCGGGAGCAGGGCGCGGCCATCGTGATGGTCACCCACAACCGCAACATCTGCACCCGTTTCCCGGGCCGCGTGTTCGAGACCCGCGACGAGGCCTGCCGCGAGATTACGCTATGACCCTGAAGCAGCGCTACGAAGCCATCCTCGGCTATTTCCGGGACAACGTCCCGATCGCCGAGTCGGAACTGCATTTCGACTCCCCCTACCAGCTGCTGGTGGCCGTCATCCTGTCGGCGCAGTGCACGGACAGGCGGGTGAATATGACCACGCCCGCCCTCTTCTCCGCCTACCCCACGCCCGAGGCGCTGGCGGAGGCGTCCGAGGAGGACGTCTTCGAGCTGATCCGCTCGATCTCCTACCCCAACAACAAGGCGCGCCACCTCGTCGGGATGGCGCGCAAGCTGATGTCCGACTTCGACGGCAAGGTCCCGTCCGACATCGACGCGCTGATGAGCCTGCCCGGCGTGGGCCGCAAGACGGCCAACGTGGTCGCCTCCATCACCTGGGGCGAGCCGGTCATCGCCGTGGACACGCACGTCTTCCGCGTCGCGCGGCGCCTGGGGCTCTCGCGCGGCACGACGCCCCGCGCCGTGGAGCTGGACCTGGAGAAGCACACGCCGGCGGAGCTCCGCCCCATCGCGCACCACTGGCTGATCCTGCACGGGCGCTACGTCTGCACGGCGCTGAAGCCGAAATGCGCCGAATGTCCCCTCACCGCCTGGTGCAAGGAGTTCGCGGAGAAATAGAAAAAGGGCCGGACGGATCCGGCCCTTTTCTGTTCGGGGAACCTGCTATTTTTTCTTGAAGAGGCCACCGAGGATACCTGTGGCGGTGCCGAGGAGGCCGCCGCCCGAACCGCCCTTGAGCGAGAGGAGGATGTCGTTGAGGTCGACATCGCCGTCCCCGTCGCGGTCGCGGATGATGGAGGAAAGGTTGCCCATCACCTGCGGGACGAGCCCGGAGAGCGTGCCGTTGAGGGCCGAGCCCAGGTTGAGTTTGTTCAGGACATTGGAAGTGAACAGTTTGCCGGCCAACTGGGTGACCGGACTGGATGCGGCGCTGGTCTTGCCGGAGAGGAGGGACTTGATGAGGTCCGCTCCGCCGGGCTTGGCCACGGTCTGGGTCAGGCTGCCGAGCACCGAAGAAGACATGCCCTCGATGAGTTTGCCCTGGGCATCCGCAGGCACTTGCACACCACCGACGGCGGCTTTGACCTGCTGCATGATAAGATCACTGATGTTTGCCATATGTGGTTGATTTAAGGGGTTATTGGCAGAACTGTTCCTTCAGCGAGGCGATCTTGGCGTCGGCGTCGTCGCCCTTGGCGCCGAAGTAGAATTTGATCTTGGGCTCCGTGCCCGACGGGCGGACGGACACGACGTCGCCGGCAGCGTCGAAGAACTGCAGGACGTTGGAGGACGGCTGGCCGGTCTTCTCCGGCTCGAGGTAGTCGATCACCTGCGTGACCGGCGAGCCGCAGAGCTCTTTCGGCGGGTTGGCGCGGAAGTCCGCCATCATCTGCTGGATCTCACGCGCGCCCGAGATGCCCTTGCGGACCACGGACACGAGGCCTTCCTTGCGGTAGCCGTATTCCTGATAGACGCGCTCCAGCAGCTGGTAGAGCGAGAGGCCCTGTTCGGCCGCCCAGGCGGCGCATTCGGCCACCATCATCGCGGCCACCTGCGCGTCTTTGTCGCGGACGAACATACCGACGTTGAAGCCGTAGCTTTCTTCGCCGCCGCAGATGAATTCGCCGCCTTCGGCTTCTTTGCGCTTGACGACTTCGGCGATGTATTTGAAGCCCGTGAGGACGTTGTACACCGGGACGCCGAAGCTCTTGCAGATGTCGGTGATGAGTTCGGTGGTGACGATGGTCTTGACGACGTATTTGCCTTCGCCGAGCTTGCCGAGTTCTTTCCAGCGGCGGAGGATGTAGTAGGTCAGCAGGGAGGCCGTCTGGTTGCCGTTGAGGAGCACCATCTTGCCGTCGTTGTCGCGCACGGCGATGCCAAGGCGGTCGGCGTCGGGGTCGGAGCCCATCACCAGATCGGCGCCGGTGGCGTCAGCCTTGTCGAGGGCCATCTTGAGGGCGGCGGGTTCTTCGGGATTCGGGGAGACCACGGTCGGGAAGTCGCCGTCGGAGATGTCCTGCTCATAGACGTGGATGATGTTCTTGAAGCCTTTGCGCTTGAGGATTTCGGGGATCATCCGGACGCCGCAGCCGTGCAGCGGGGTATAGACGATCTTGAGGTCGCCGTGCTTGCGGCAGAGCTCGGGGCTGAGGCTCAGCGAGAGCAGGTCGCGCAGGTACGGTTCGTCGACGTCGGCGCCGATGGCTTCGATCTCGCCGCAGCGCAGGCCGGCTTCGAACTTGACCATCGAGGGGTCGGTGATCTTGGCGACCTCGGCGACGATGTCTTTGTCGACGGGGGCGGTCACCTGGCCGCCGTCGGACCAGCTGACCTTGTAGCCGTTGTATTCCTTGGGGTTGTGGGACGCCGTGATCATCACGCCGGCCACGGCTCCCTTGAGGCGAACGGCGTAGCTCATTTCGGGCGTCGGGCGGATGTTGTCGAAGACGTAGACGTGGATGCCGTTGGCGGACAGGACGTCGGCCGTGATGCGGGCGAATTCTTTGCTGTTGTTGCGGGAGTCGTAGGAGATGACGACTTTGGGGTCGTCGTCTTTGACGTGGCTCAGGATGTAGTTGGCGAGGCCTTGCGTGGCCATTCCGACCGTGTAGCGGTTCATCCGGTTGGTGCCTACGCCCATAATGCCGCGGAGGCCGCCGGTGCCGAATTCAAGGTTCTTATAGAAGGCGTCTTCGAAGCCCGCGGGGTCGTTGCTGCGGAGCTGGAGGATGGCTATCTTGGTCTGCTGGTCGAAGTCACCGTCGAGCCACGCCTGGGCTCTCTGTTCGTATTCTTTCATGAGGTTCTGGTTTTGTTCGTAAAGATAAGAAAAATCGTAGTACTTTTGCACCGATGAAACGCAGTTTCGCGGATATCCTGTCCAGTCTGGACGAGGGCCGGGCGCAGAAGGTGGCCCGGAAGCTTCCCGCGTGGGCGGCCGCCGGGATCGAGATCCCGTCTGCGCTCGCCCTGGAGCAATGTTCGTCGTCCGCGACCGCTGAATACAAAGCTTCCCTTGCCGGACAGGCGGCTAGAATTTTAGATTTGACCGGAGGGTTGGGGGTGGACAGCTGGGCGTTTTCGCAGGTGGCCGGAAGGGTCGTGTATTTCGAGCAGAATGCGGAACTGGCGGCTGCGGCGGCGCGCAATTTCGCGAAGCTGGGCGCGGACAACATCGAGGTCCGCAACGAGACCGTGACGCCGGAGACGGAGCTGCCGGAGGCGGACCTGATCTATGCCGATCCGGCGCGCCGCAATGCCGCCGGACGCAAGGTCTTCCTGCTGGAGGACTGCACGCCGGATATCCTCACACTGCTGCCGATGCTGCTCCGCAAGGCGCCGGTGGTGCTGCTGAAGCTGTCGCCGATGGCCGACCTCGCGATGCTCGCCGAGCGGCTCGGGCCCGCCCTGCGGGAGATCCACGTGGTGGAGAGCGACGGCGAGATCAAGGAGCTGCTCTGCCTGCTGGTCCGCGACGCGGAAGCGGCGGAGCCGGAAATCGTTCTTGCAAAGCTTTCCGGGCAGGAAGAATGCCTTCGCTTCGCTCCGTCGGAGGAGCGGGCGGCGGAGGCGCGGTTCGCCGCGGCGGTCCGGCCGGGCGACACGCTGCTGGAGCCGTCCCCCGCCCTGCTCAAGGCCGGGGCGTTCAAGCTCCCCTGCGGGCGCTGGGGCCTGGAGAAGCTCGCGCCGTCGACGCACCTCTATCTGGGGGCGGCGACGCCCTGGTTCAAGGCGTGGCGCGTGCTGGAGGTACTGCCGTTCGGCGCGGCGGCGTTCCGGCAGCTGAAGCGCAGCTATCCGCGCGCGGAGGTGACCGCGCGCAACCTGCCGCTGGGCAGCGAGGCGCTCCGCAAGAAGCTGGGCGTCGCCCCGGGCGGCGACGCGCACATCTTCGCCTGCCGCCTCGCGGACGGCGCCGCCGTGCTTCTCGCCTGCACGCGCGAAAGCGCCCTGTAACATCGCCGCCGCGGAAATAAATCTGTAATCTTTTGACGGAATTGTGACATCGTGGAGAGGGCATTCTTGCTATCTTGCGCTTGCCAATTAACTATTAACAACCACAACAATCCCTTATGAAGAAATTCGCTATTTCCGTGTGTCTGCTGCTCGCGGCCTTCAGCCTCTCCGCACAGACGAAAGAGGACTTCCAGCCCGCTTCTACCAACCAGCCGGGCCACCAGTATCCGATGGTCAACTCCCAGCGGATGGTGCGTGCCCAGATTTCCGCCCCCAACGCCACGAGCGTCAAGCTCGACATCGGCGGCGTGAAATACGAGATGACCAAGGACGCCAACGGCGTGTGGACCGGCGATTCCGCCCCGCAGGACGAAGGCTTCCACTATTATCAGCTGGAGATCGACGGCGCTTCCGTGCCGGATCCGGGCAGCCTCTACTACTACGGCGCCAGCCGCTGGGGCAGCGGCATCGACGTGCCCGCGGCGGACCAGGATTTCTACGCCCTGAAGAACGTCCCGCACGGCGAGACCGCGGAGGTCTACTACTTCTCCAGCGTCACCGGCGCGGTGCGTCACTGCTACATCTACACCCCGGCCGAATACAAGACCAACCCTACGAAGAAATATCCCGTCCTCTACCTCCAGCACGGCGGCGGCGAGAGTGAGCACGGCTGGGCCCAGCAGGGCCGCACCGGCATCATCCTCGACAACCTCATCGCCGAGGGCAAGGCCGTCCCGTTCATCGTCGTGATGGACAACGGCAGCGAGGTCTACGGTCCCAACAACCCGCGTCCCGAGCGTCCGGCCATGGGCCAGCGCCCGCAGGGACAGCGTCCCCAGGGCGGCCAGCAGGGCCAGCGCCCGCAGGGCGGCCGTCCGGGCGGCTTCGGCGGCTTTGACTTCGCCGGTCCGTTCCGCACCATCCTCGAGAAGGACCTCATCCCGATGGTCGAGGCCAACTACCGCGTGATCAACGACGCCCAGCACCGCGCGATGGCCGGCCTGTCGATGGGCGGTATGCAGACCCACTCCATCGCCCTCGCCAACCCGACCCTCTTCTCCTACATCGGCATCTTCAGCGGCGGCGTGTTCTCCACCGAGGAGGTCGCAGGCGCCGAGGGTTTCCGCGAGACCAACAAGCTCGTGTTCATCAGCTTCGGCAGCCGTGAGCTCGAGAACCGCATCGGCGGTGCCGCCGATCCCAAGCCGATCACCGAGGAGCTCGCGAAGTCCGGTATGAACGCCGTCTTCTACGTCTCCCCCGACACGGCCCACGAATGGCAGAGCTGGCGCCGCGCCCTCTATCAGTTCGCGCAGCGTCTTTTCAAGTAAAACCTTTTCTTTAAAATAGTTATTAGCCGTCGGCTCCTGGGGTATCCTACTCCAGGAGCCATTTTTTCCAGAAGATGGCTTCGGCCTCCAGGTCGTGCTGATGCTGCAGGCCGCGATAGCCGTGCATCCCGTCGGGATAGATCCGCAGCTCGAACTGGTAGCCGGCCCGCTGGAGGGCGTCGATCAGCTGGAGGGTATTCTGGAAATGGACGTTGTCGTCGCCCGTGCCGTGGGTCAGGCAGAGCGCGTTCGGCAGCGGCTGCCGCACGCCGTCCTCGAACACGCGCGGCACCCAGTTCATCACCGACGCCTCGGCGTAGCCCTCCGGGTTGGCCTGCGGCGTGTCCATGAAGCGCTCGGTATAGTGCGTGTCGTAGAGATGCCAGTCATACACGCCGCCGCCCGCGATCCCGCAGCGGAAATACTGCGGATAGCGCAGCACGAGCATCGCGGTCGTGGTGCCGCCGAAGGAGAAACCCTTCACGCCGATCCGGCCGTCGTCCACATAGGGCAGGCCCTGCAGCCACTTCGCCCAGGCGATGTAGTCCTGCAGCTCGATCACCGTCATCCGGCGGAAGGCCTGGTCCATGCCGCGGCGGCCGTTCTCGCCCGACGAGCGCGGGTCCACCACGATGTAGATCACCCCGTTCTCATAACACCAGCGGTCGGAGGCGTCGCGGTCGCCAAAGCTGTCGCGCACGTAGGGCGTGCCCGGACCACCGTAGAGCTGCATCTGCACGGGATATTTCTTCGAAGGGTCAAAGCCCTTCGGCAGGGACATCAGCCCGTAGAGGGCGAAGCCTTCGTTCTCGATCCGCACGACCTCGGGGTACGGGAGATCCGCGGAAGCCCGGTTCGCCGTGAGGTGCTTCTCCATCGCATACCTGTCCATCCGGCCCGTGACCTGCAGCCAGGGCGAACGGGCCGTGGAGGCGCGCGCCTGGAAGGTCTTGCCGTCTTCGGCGATCTCGATTCCGGTCACGTTGAGCTCCGGATCGGTCAGCGCCGTGATCCGGCCCTTGCGGTCCAGGCGGTAGAGGGTCGTATGCAGGCGGTTGTCGCGCTTGGCGGTGAACCACACGTCGCCCTTCTTCTCATCCACCTTCAGCAGGCGGATGTTCCAGTTCGGGCCGCCGCTCAGGCGCTTCAGCGTGCCGTCGTAGCCCAGGAAGTAGATCTGCTCCCAGCCCGTCTCGAAGTTGCGCGCCATATAGAGCCCCTTCTCCGTGAAGATCATCCCCTCGATCCATTCCACCCAGGTCGGGTATTCCTCGTGATAGACCTGCCGGCGGGAGCCGTCCGCCACGCTGACGGCGTAGAGGTCCAGCACGTTCTGCCGGCGCGGCTCGCGCGAGACATAGAATTCCTGCGAATCAGCCCCCCAGAACGGGGTGCCGAAATACTGCTCCGGCGAATCGTCGAAGTCGGCCCAGACCGGCTGGGCGCCGGCCTTCGCCTCGATGATGCCGATGCGCACGGAAGGGTTGGCCTCCCCCGCCTTGGGGTAGCGCGTCCGGTGCAGCGTCCCGTCCTGCCCGAAGGGCGAATAGATCGGGAACATCGGCACGGCCGAATTGTCGAAGCGGTAGAAGCCGAGGCGACGCGAATCGGGGCTCCACCAGAAGGCCCGGTACTGCGACGGACGGCCGAAAATCTCTTCGTAATAGACCCAGGAAGCATAGCCGTTGAGGATCAGCTCCGACCCGTCGAAGGTCAGGCGCGTCTCCGTCGAATCCGGCAGCGAACGCAGCCAGAGGTCGTTGTCGCGCGTGAAAGCTTCCATCGTCCCGTCCGGCGACGGGGTCACGTTGCGGTCTTGCGCCCGCAAGGGAATCAGCGCCAGGCAGGCCAGCGCCAGGGTCATCAGGATGTTTCTCATACGAAGAACCGGTCTTTGAAATTCACGAGATATACTTTCTTCACCGCCCGCGTCAGGGCGGTGTACAGCCATTTCAGGTCGTCGAGCGTCTGCTCGTCCTGCCAGAAGGGGCAGTCGATGAACACGCAGTCCCACTGGCCGCCCTGCGACTTGTGGCAGGTGATCGCCTCGGCGTATTTGAGCTGCAGCGCGTTGAAGTATTTGTCCTCGCGCACCGCCTCCCAGATCTTTTTCTTGCTCCCGCGGTCGGCGTAGTCCGCCGACACGCCCTGGTAGAGCGCGTTCTGCTGCTCGTAGGTCAGCGAGGCCGACTCGGACTCGAGCGTGTCCAGGCAGACCTTCGCGCGCAGTTCGACGTCGCCGTAGTCCGGGAACGACAGGTCCGCCGTGGCGAAATGCAGGCCGTAGCGGTCCTCATAGTGGCTGATGCGCAGCAGCTTGGCGATGTCGCCGTTGGCGATGTAGTCCATCCCGGGCACGTCCTCCACGAACTGGTAGCAGTTCTTGACGATCATCAGCGCGTCGCCGCGCACGAGGCGCTCTTCCTTGAACTGGACGGTCGAGCGGATGCCGAGGTTGTAGCGGATCGCGCGCTTGTTGGAGCGGCACAGGATGACGGTCTCGTCCTCGCCGTAGCGCGAATAGGCGTCGGTGATCGCTTCGATCAGTTCCCCGCCGCCGATGCGCTCGATGTCGTCCGCCCCGTGCAGGTCGAGCTTCCAGTCGGAGTAGGACTCCCCGCCCCCGGCGATCATTTCCCGCAGGTGCGTGGCGTTGCGCAGGATGCCCGACTCCGCCGCCTGCCGGACCACGGAGGTCAGCTCGCTGTAGCGCACGCCCCCGAAGCCGTTCATAAAGGGCTTCGAGAGGGCGGGCGAAGCGTCCAGACCCACCGGGGGCAGCTGCGCGGCGTCGCCGATCAGGATGAGCCGGCAGTCCAGCCCGTTGCGCACGAAGGACACGAGGTCCTCCAGCAGGTTGCCCGTCCCGAAGGCCGTGGAGCCCTGCGAGGAGGCGGCGTCGATGCCGATCAGGGACACCTCGTCCACGACGAAGAGTGTCCCCTTGGCCTTGTTGGGCGAAAGGGAGAACTGCCCGAAGCCGTCGCTGCCGACGGACTTCTGGCGATAGATATGCTTGTGGATGGTGTATGCGGGACGGCGGGAGATGCCCGAAAGGACCTTGGCGGCGCGGCCGGTCGGGGCGAGCAGCACCGACGGGGTGCCGACGTTCTTGAGGGCGCCGATGACCGCCGCGATGGCCGTCGTCTTGCCCGTGCCGGCATAGCCGTTGACCACGAGGATGTCCGCGTCGTCGCAGGTCACGAATGCCGCGACGTCGCGGAAAAGGCGTGCCTGGCAGGGCGTAGGCTCCGTCTTGAAATGCTTGAGGAACTGTTGCTCCAGGAAGGCCGCGCGATCCATCATCCGCGCGCCCGTTTGTCGAAGATCATCGCCACCACGGCCAGGACCGGATAGATCTCGATACGGCCCAGGAACATATCCAGGGAGAAGACGAGCTTGCCCATCAGCGGCACGGAATTGAACGAGCCCATCGTGCCCAGGGCGCCGTAGGCCGGGCCGACGTTGCCGAGGCTCGTCACCGAGGCGATGAAGCTGTTCTGGTGGTCCACGCCCGCGCAGAGGCTGAGCGCCACGGACACGGCCAGCAGCACACCGTAGAGGGTCAGGTAAAGCAGGTGCGGCGAGACTTCGTCCTCGCGCAGGATGCGCTTGCCCATCCGGATCTCATTGACCGAGGACGGGTGCAGGATGCGGTTGATCCGGCGGCCGAGGGACTTGAAGAACAGGATGACGCGGTCCACCTTGACGCCGCCGGAGGTCGATCCGGCGCTGCCGCACATCACGGCGGAGAACATCAGCACCATCACGATCCAGAGCGGCCACTGGGCGTTGTCCAGGATGGCGAAGCCGGACGTGGACGTGACGCAGAGCGTCTCGAAGAAGCCGTTCCAGATGGCGTTGCCCCAGGTCGGGCAGATGCCGTGGCCCTTCAGGCCGGCGCCCACCACGAGGGCCATCAGCACGATCCAGACGGTGTAGAACTTCACCACCGGATTGTTGAGCGGCTTGGTGGAGCGGGTCAGCACGGACAGGTAGACGAGGCCGAAGTGGATCGAGGACAGGTACATGAAGACCATCGTGATCCCTTCCACCCAGCGGGAGTCGAAGGCCGCAATCGACAGGTTGCGCGAGCTGAAGCCGCCCGTGGCGCTGACGCTCATCGCGTGGCAGGCCGCGTCGAAGACCGGCATCCCGGCCAGCAGATAGGCCAGGAACGAGAACACGAGCAGGGCCAGGTAGACGTAGGCGAAGACGTAGACCGTCTTGTTGGTGCGGGTGGAATAGCCGCCCCGCGAGAGCGAGGTCAGCTCCATATTCGTCAGGCGCATCTTCATCTGGTTGGAGCCCGGGATGAGCAGCAGCAGGAAGACGACGACTCCCAAGCCGCCGATGAAGTGCGTGGAGGCGCGCCAGAAGAGCAGGCTCTTCGGCAGGGCCTCGATGTCGTCGAGGATGGTGGCGCCCGTGGTGGTGTAGCCGCTCACCGACTCGAACCAGGCGTTCTGCAGGGTGAAGGGCCCGCCCCAGAGGGCGTAGGGCAGCATTCCGAAGATGAACGAAAGCAGCCAGGACAGGCAGATGATGACATAGCCCTCCTTCATCGAGATCGCCTGCGGCTCGCGGACGAAGATGAAGGGGAAGATGCCGACGATGAAGGTGATCAGGAACGAGATCAGCAGCGCGGCGAGCGCGGAATCGTGCCCGTCCAGCAGCGATACGCCGACCGACAGCAGCATGAAGAGCGCGCTGACGAGGAGGGCGTAGCCGACATTCCTGCTGATGACCTTCCAGTTCATTTCCTGCTCATCGTCTTGATCCGGGAGCGGAACTGGCGGTTCTCGTTGGCCAGCTCGGCGATGCCTTCGTTGAGCCGCGCGAGCTGGTCGTCACCGTCGAACTTGACGTTGTACTTCTTGTCCTGGGAACGGTAGGCGTCCAGGCCCTCCAGCATCTTGTAGAGCGGATCCACGTAGAAAGCGAGCAGGAAGAAGAGCAGCATCACGACCAGCAGCAGGCCGACGCCCACCGCCACGATGCCCGGGATGATGCTCCGGTAGAAACCGCCCTCGAAGGTGGCGGAGTTCTTGGCCAGGTCCTGGTAGATGGCGTTGGAGAGCGCCAGCAGGTCCGTGCGCAGCCGGTCGTAGCGTGGCTGGAGCCGCTCGAAGAACCAGGAGCGCGAGTCGATGAAGTCGGACTGGATGACGTCACCCAGTTCCAGTGAAGTCAGCATATAGGCGGAATACGAATACATCACCGAGTCCGCCAATGGCTTGACCTGGTTGGACGGCACGCTCGAGCGGAGCGAGTCGCAGTGCGACTTGAAGTAGCCGTCGTCGAAATCCGGGAGCTCCAGGGAGGTCTCGTCGCCCACGACGGCCAGGATGTCAAGGTGATAGGTATTGCTCATCTCAGCGAGGCGGTTGGCCACGTTGATGCTGCTGATATCGTCTGCGATCAGGTCCGACACGTAGTCGCTCATCCCGGAGTACTCCATCACCGAGATGAGGAGCGAGACCAGCAGGATGGCGGCGATCAGCGACAGGCTCGCGACCAGTTTCGCGCGCATTGTCAGCCGATAAGCGCGGACTCTTTTGAAGAACTTTCGAATAGACATTTTTAAATTTCTTCAAGAATTATGACAAAGATACGGAAATTTTGTATAATTTTGCAATGAATGTACGCGAGAACCGATTATGGCCACTTCCTTCCTTAACGACATATCCGGCAAGAGCGCCAACGTCAAGCGGGAGATCTTGCGTTTGTGCATTGCCCACAACAACTACAGCATCGCCGACTTCAGTCGTGCGCTGGGCATCAGCGTGCCCACCATCACCAAGTTCGTCAGCGAGCTGATCGATGAGAATTTCATCAAGGACGAAGGCAAGGTAGGCACTTCGGGCGGACGCCGCCCGAGCGTGTACGGCCTCAACCCGGACGCCGGCTATTTCGTCGGCGTCGACGTGGCACGTCACCACTTCCACATCGCCATCAGCGACTTCAAGGGTGAGATCACCTCCTATATCCAGGACATCGAATTCGTCCTGGAGGCCAACGAAAACTCCTTCCGCACGATGTGCCGGATGGTGATGGACCAGGTCATCGAGAGCGGTATCCCCTGGATCAAGGTCCTCGGCGTGGGCGTGAGCCTGTCCGGCCGCGTCAACCCGGAGAAGGGCTACAGCCTCACCTACTTCGTCAGCGACGACCTCCCCCTCAAGAATATCTTCCAGAAAGAGTTCAACGTCCCGGTCACGATCGAGAACGACTCCCGTGCGATGGCCTACGGCGAATATATGTCCCTCGGCAAGAAAGCCGACCCCGACATGATCTTCATCAACGTCAGCTGGGGCCTCGGCATGGGCATCATCATGGACGGACGCCTCTACTACGGCAAGTCCGGCTATTCCGGCGAGCTGGGACACTTCCCGGTCCTGGACAACGACATCATCTGCCGCTGCGGCAAGGTCGGCTGCCTGGAGACGGGCGCGTCCGGCTCCGCCCTGCACCGGATGATCATCGAGAAGCTCAAGAAGGGCCAGGCCTCCACGATGGCCGAGACCTACCGCACCAAGGGCGACGTGGAGCTGGACGAGATCCTGCGCGCCGTCGAGGACGGCGACGTGCTCGCGATCGACGCCATCGGCCAGATCGGCGACACGCTCGGCCGCGGCATCTCCGGCGTGCTCAACGTCTTCAACCCGGGTCTCGTGGTGATCGGCGGCCGCCTCATCGTCGGCAAGGACTACCTCCTGCTCCCGATCAAGACGGCGGTCAACCGCCTCTCGCTGCCGCGTGTGTCTTCCGACACCACCATCGTGCTTTCGCAGCTGGGCCGCAGGGCGGCGTCCGTCGGCGACTGCCTCCTGTCCCGTTCCCGCGTGCTCGGCCTGATGTAGTATGCCGAGCTTCCTGCAGATCGAGAACATCTCCAAATCCTACGGACCGAAGGTACTCTTCGAGCACATCGGATTCAACGTCAACGAAGGCGACAAGATCGCCCTGATCGCCCCCAACGGCACGGGCAAGACTTCCCTGTTGCGCATCCTCGCCGGGGAGGACAAGTCCGACTCCGGCGGGCGCATCCTTTTCCTGAAAGACATCCGCATCGCATTCCTGAAGCAGGAATACGACTATGACCCCGCGCTCAGCATCGAGGAGCAGGTGCTGCGCCACAGCGCGCCGCTGACCGCCGACCTCCACGAGGAGGGCCTGCGCGACTACCGCCAGCGCGTGCGCGAGCTGCTGACCAGTTTCCGCCTGGCGGACCCGGCCAAGCCGATGGCCGCCCTGTCCGGCGGCGAGGTGAAGCGCGTGGCGCTCAGCGAGCTGCTGGCCCTGCAGGCGGATTTCCTCATCCTCGACGAGCCGACCAACCACCTCGACATCGAAGCCATCGAGTTCCTCGAGGGCTATCTCAAGCGCAGCCGCTGCACGCTGCTGATGGTCACGCACGACCGCTACTTCCTGGACCGCGTGTGCAACACGGTGATGGAGCTGGACCACGGCGCGATCTATACCTACAAGGGCGACTACCAGAACTATCTGGAGAAGCGCGAGGAGCGCATCGCGCACTACAACGCGGAGACCGACAAGGTCCGCAACCTGCTCCGGCGCGAGCTGGAGTGGATCCACGCGACGCCTTGCGCCCGCAGCGGCAAGGCGAAATACCGCATCGACGCGTTCCACGAGCTGTCGGACCGCGCGGCGCAGGTCTATACGACCAAACAGATCAGCCTCGAGGGCGTGGGCGCCGCTTCGCGCCTCGGCGGCAAGATCATCAACTGCAAGGACGTCAACTATGATTGGGAGGGAATCCCGATGCTGCGGGATTTCACCTATAATTTCCAGCGTTTCGACAAGGTCGGCATCGTGGGGCGCAACGGCGTCGGCAAGAGCACCTTCCTGGACCTGCTGACCGGGGAGATCACGCCGGACAGCGGCGTGGTCGACCGCGGCGAGACGCTGAAGATCGGCTATTACCGCCAGCAGGGCATGGATTTCAATCCGGAGGATACGGTGCTGGACATCGTCCCCGACACGCGCCTGCTGGGGCGCTTCCTGTTCCCGCACGATATGCTTTCCACACGCGTGGGGCGCCTGTCCGGCGGCGAGAAGCGGCGGCTCTACCTGCTGACGATCCTGATGCAGGAGCCGAACCTGCTGATCCTCGACGAGCCGACCAACGACCTGGACATCGTGACGCTGAACATCCTGGAAGAGTATCTGAAAGAGTTCCAGGGCAGCCTGCTGATCGTCAGCCACGACCGGCATTTCCTGGACCGCGTGACCGAGCACCTGCTGGTCTTCTGCGGCGAGGGCGTCGTCAAGGATTTCATCGGGCACTTCTCCGAGTACCGCGCGTATATCCGCGACTACGAGAAAGCCAACCGGTCGGGTGCGACCAAGCGGGCGGCGCCGGTGTTGCCCGACGACGAAGGCTCAGCCGCAGCAGGATTCGTGGCGCCGAATCCGGTTTCCGCGTCAGCGGAAAGCGAGGATGGACGCCGAGGCGCGGGCACACCGGGCCGCATTTCCAGCAAGCCGCGGAAGCTGACGTGGAAGGAGCAGCGGGAGCTGGAGGCGATCGAGGCGGCGCTGCCGAAACTGGAGGCGGAGAAGGCGGAGCTGGAGGCGCGGATGTCGTCCGGCGCCCTCCCCTACGCCGAGCTGCAGGCGGCGTCCGAACGCGTGCAGGCCATCATAGACGAAATCAGCCAGCACGAAATGCGCTGGCTGGAATTATCGGAATAATCGTCACGCCCGGGCGGACCGGGCATCCGTTTTACTCAGGTTTGTAGGAATCCTTCAGGGAGACGGTCTTGTTGAAGACGACCTTCTCCGGGGTGGAGTCTTTGTCCTGGACGTAGTAGCCGGTGCGCTCGAACTGCACGGCAATGCCGGAAGCATCCTCCAGCAGGGCGGGCTCGGCGAGGCCGGTGCCCAGCGTCAGCGACTCCGGATTCAGGAAATCCTTGTAGTCCTTGTCCTCCGGCACCTGGCTCATATCCGCCAGCGTGAAGAGCCGGTCATAGTTGCGCAGCTCGATCTGCTTAGCGTGCGCGCAGGAGACCCAGTGGATCGTGCCCTTGACGGAACGCCACTCGCCGCCGCCCGGCTTGGTGGTCGGGTCGTAGGTGCATTCCAGCTCCACGACCTTGCCGTCGGCGTCCTTGATGACCTTCTCGCACTTGATGATGTAGGTGTACTTGAGGCGCACTTCGCCGTCCGGCTTGAGGCGGAAGAACTTGTGCGGCGCATCCTCCATAAAGTCGGCGCGGTCGATCCACAGCTCGCCCGTGAAGGGGACCTTGCGGGTGGCGCCTTCCGGCTCGGCCGGGTTGAGAGGGCAGTCGTACCACTCCACCAGGCCCTCCGGCCAGTTGGTGAGCTTCACCTTGACCGGGTCCTGGACCACCATATAGCGGTTGGCGCGGGCGTTGAGGTCCTGACGGACGCACCACTCCAGCAGCTGGATGTCCATCAGCTGGTCGCGCTTGCTCACGCCGATCTTCTCGCAGAACATCTTGAGCGCCTCCGGCGTGTAGCCGCGGCGGCGCACGCCGCACAGCGTCGGCATCCGCGGGTCGTCCCAGCCGGCCACGAGGCCCTTCTGCACGAGCTCGAGGAGCTTGCGCTTGCTCATCAGGGTGTAGGTCAGGTTGAGGCGGGCGAACTCATATTGGTGGGACGGGTAGATCCCGAGCGTCTCGATGAACCAGTCGTAGAGCGGACGGTGCACGTCGAACTCGAGCGTGCAGATGGAGTGCGTGATGTGCTCGATGGAGTCGCACTGTCCGTGCGTGAAGTCGTACATCGGGTAGATGCACCACTTGTCGCCCGTACGGTGGTGGGATGCGTGCTTGATCCGGTAGAGGAGCGGGTCGCGCATCATCATATTGGGGTGCGCCATATCGATCTTGGCGCGCAGGACCTTCTCGCCGTCGGCGTATTTGCCGTCGCGCATCTCGCGGAACAGCTGGAGGTTCTCCTCCACGCTGCGGTTGCGGTAGGGGCTCTCCACGCCCGGCTTGTCCACGGTGCCGCGGCCCTTGGAGATCTCCTCCTGGGTCTGGTCGTCGACATAGGCGAGGCCGCGCTTGATCAGCTCCTCGGCCCACTCATAGAGCTGGTCGAAGTAGTCGGACGCATAGCATTCCTTCTCCCACTGGAAGCCGAGCCACTTGATGTCCTCCTTGATGGAGTCCACGTATTCGACATCCTCCTTGACCGGGTTGGTGTCGTCGTAGCGGAGGTTGGTCTTGCCGCCATACTTCATCGCAAGGCCGAAGTTGATGCAGAGGGACTTGGCGTGGCCCAGGTGCAGGTAGCCGTTCGGTTCCGGCGGGAACCGGGTCAGGATGGACGGCACCTTGCCGCTCTCGAGGTCGTTCTCGATGATTTCTTCCAGGAAATTAAGCTTCTTATCGTTTTCTTCCATAACGGTCTTTTAGTAAATCGCGCAAAATTACGAATAAATCCGTAAATTTGCGAGCCAAAAACACATATCCACCTATGATTAAGTCGATGACCGGCTACGGCAAAGGGATTGCCGAGCTCTCCACGGGACGCCTCACCCTCGAAATACGCACCCTCAACGGGAAGAACTGCGACATCAACATCAAATCCTGCCTTCTCCCCAAGGACAAGGAACTGGAAGTCCGCAAGACGCTCACCGACGCGCTGCAGCGCGGCACGGTGGACCTGCTGCTGACCTTCGAGCCCAAGGCGGGCGCGGCGGCGCGCAAGATCGACGCCGCGATGGTCGAGGACTACTTCCGCCAGATCCACGCCATCGGCTGCAAGGTCGGCATCGCGATGCCGAAAGAGGAATATCTCCAGGCGATCCTCCGCTTCCCCGACGTCTTCGAAGGCGGCAAGCAGGAGACCATCCCCGAGGAGGAATGGCCGGCCGTGCAGGCGGCGCTGCAGGAGGCCCTGACGGCGCTGGACGCCTTCCGCAGCCGCGAGGGCGCCGCCCTCTATGCCGACGTCACCTCCCGCGTGGCGGGCATCCTCGCGCTCTACGACGAGGTCGAGGCCCACGAGACCGAGCGCCTCGACGCCGTGCGTGAGCGCATCCAGAAGGCCGCGGCCGAGCTGCAGGTCAAGCTGGACAAGGAGCGTTTCGAGCAGGAGATGATCTTCTATCTGGAGAAGCTGGACATCAACGAGGAGAAAGTCCGCCTCCGCCAGCACTGCAAGTACTTCATGGACACCATCGACGGTGAGCCCTACCCCGGCAAGAAGCTCGGCTTCATCATCCAGGAGATGGGCCGGGAGATCAACACCACCGGCTCCAAGGCCAACCACGCCGCGATCCAGCAGCTCGTCGTCCGGATGAAGGACGAGCTCGAGAAGATCCGCGAGCAGTCGATGAACATCCTCTAAGGGACCTTACTCGTATTTGATCACCTTCGCGCCGTAGCCAAGCTTCCGGATAGCCTTGGCCAGGGTCAGCGTGTCGGTCTTCGTGTCGTCGAAGACGATCTTGACCGTCTGCTTCGTCAGGTCCACGGCCACGTCTTTCACGCCTTTCTCGAAGGCGATGTTGTCCATCACCTTGTTCTGGCAGTTCTTGCATTCCACGGTGGAGCTGTAGACGACGGTCCGTCTGTTCGATCCCGGTCTGTAGGCGCTGGTCACGAGCGCCACGGACAGGATGCCGAGTGCAAAGAGAATCTTTTTCATATCTTTTCGTATTATTCTGTTTTCCAAATGGTTATGCGAACACCCGCATAAATCTTGATACCCATCAGCGGGCCCCAGACGCAGCTGGCGTCGAAGTTCTGGCTGAAAGGTTTGTCCGCGTAGAGGATGGGCTGATGCTGGCGGTAGTTCGTCAGGTTCTCCCCGCCTACATAGACATCCACCCCCTTGAAGCGCTTCGTCACCTGCGCATAGAGCAGCGGATAGGTCGGCGTATAGCCGTCCGCATACATCCCCTCATACCCCCGCATAAAGTCCCAGACCCGGCAGGGGCCGTTGAGCGATGCGGTGAAATCGAAGATCCACTTGTTCAGGTGCGTGGCATACTGCAGGTTCAGCACGGCCTTGTAGCGGCTCGTCATCGGCTTGACGTCGTCCAGGACACCCGTGGCCATCCGGCTCTGCCGGGCGTCCGTATAGCGGCCCGTCAGGGTCAGGGTCAGCCCCTCGACCGGCTCGGCGCTGAAGTCGAGCTGATAGCTGTCGGTATAGGAATAACCGCCCGCGAGCGTGCTCAGCGGGGCGAAGGAGATGCAGGGACCCGCAGGGCCGGCGGCGTCGTAATCGACCACCATCTGCTCCGCGAACTGCGTCCGGAAATAGTCGAAACTCAGGTAGGTGGAGGACGATCCGCCGATATACCAGGTGGCGTTGCCGCCAAAGGTCCAGGCATCTTCGAGGATATGGTCCATAAAACTGCCCACCAGGGGCTTGCCCGTGGACAGGACGCCGAAATTGTCCACGACCGGGAGGCTGTACCGCAGGCCGCGTCCGCCGTTGGCGCGCAGCACCAGGCTCGCGGACGGCGCCCACTTGAGCGTCAGGCGGGGCGAGAAGCGGAATCCGACCCCCTTGAACCAGTCGGTCCGCAGGCCCAGGATCGCGCTGAAGGTCGTCTCGTCGGCCGAGTGGAAGGTATATTCCCCGAACGCACCCACATTGACCAGCGAAGTCTCGGGCGCAAGGGTCCCGCCGGCCGGGGCCTGCCCGGCATAGCCGAGCGCCTCCGAATAGAGGTCCGCCGTTCCGCTCAGGCCCAGGGTGATGTGATGCTGCTCCACGACTTCGTTCTGATACAGCAGGTTGGCGAAGGCCGAATGCTGGGAAGCGTCGTAGCGGCGCGTGGTGAAGTCTCCCTCCATCCGGTGGAAGTTATAATCGAGCACGACGGCCATATTGGCGCTGTTCTCCTCGTTGAGCGGGAAACCCGCCTTGAAATAGCCGCCGAAATCCTGGTTCAGGAGATCGGAAGTCCAGACGCCGGGGCCGGCCGGCGCCATCTGCCCCCCGCGACGGCTGTCGCGGAGAAAGTGCGCGCCGAAGCGCACCTGCGCCCCGGTCGGGCCCGCATAGAGCCAGCGGTTCGCCAGGTTGACCTGGAACTGGCGGGGATCGTCCACGAAGCCGTCCCCGTTGTGGTCCATCGTCTTGAAGTTGCCGTCGACGTGGCCCAGGAGCACGGTGCTCCACTTCCCTTCCTCATCCAGTTGCAGGGAGCTGACGACGTTGAAGTCGGTCTTGCTGTCGTCCATCACGGAAGCCTGCACGAAGAGCGGCTTCTCGTCCGTCGGTTTGCGGTGTTCGAGGTTGATCTGGCCCGTCATCGAGGCGACGCCGTTGATGACGGAGGTGACGCCCTTCGCGACCTGGATGCTCTCCAGCCACTGTCCGGGCACATAATTGAGGCCGAAGGGGGCGGCCAGGCCCCGCATCGCCGGACGGTTCTCGTCCAGCATCTGCGTATAGACGCCGCTCTGACCCAGGAGACGGATCTGACGGGCGCCGGTGATGGCGTCGGAATAGCCGACCGTCACGCTCGCGGAGTTCTCGAAACTCTCCGCCAGGTTGCAGCAGGCCATCTTGCAGAGGCCCGCCGCCGTGATGACCTCGGTCCGGATGTCTTTGCCTTTCGGCAGGTAATTGCCGCCGCCGGACACGGTCAGGACCGCCATCTCGAGGGTATCCCGACGCTCGCCGTAGATGCCGGTCGTGTCGGGCATGGAATATTCTTGCGCCTGCGCATCCAATGCAAGCAAGGCGCATATGGCCGAAGCCAGTATGAGATATGCTTTTCTATTCATTATTCGTGTGTTAAGGGTAATACAATGATGCCGTTGCAGCCCGTGGACGGGCCACATCGGAATCACACCCTCAGCACACAGAATCGGGAACAGGCGCCCACCGGATCCGGTGGCGGACGCTGGAAGCGCGCCACCCGCACCGGGCGGGAAACGGCAGGAGCGGCGACCGGGTGGCAGACGGCCACGGAACGGAACGCCGGCGCCGGGATCTCCGGCTGGCCATCGCTGTCGTCACTCTGGGACAGGACCGTCCGGAGGTCGTCCGAGCAGCACGCCTCGTCCTCCAGGCAATCCCCCTCCGCATCCGCGCAATGGGAATGGGGATGGATGGATTCGCAGTCGGAAGCGAGGAATCCGCTGACGACATAAGTCCGACCGTGCTCAAGGTCAAAGTGGACGTCGATCCCGTTGACGGAGAGCAGGTAGCAGAGGGCCAGCAGCAAGGCTGCCAGCGAAGGGAAAAACCCGGTTCTGTACTTCTTCGGACTCACGCTTGCAAAGATAACTATTCTTCCGCGAATAACCTATCGGTTCCGGACGCAGCGGACGGGCATTCCGTGGACGATGGAGTCAGAATTCGCGCCCATGCTGGTGGACGTGAAGTTCAAGGTCGCCGGCCTGTTGCCTGACGGATAGCTGGTCCAATAGAAACCCCGGTCCGTATACTGCACGGCGCCGTTGGTACGATGACGGATACCCGCAGCCGGGTACCAGATACGTCCATTGGCCGCATCTCCCAGGGGATAATAGTAACGTCCGGCCGGAGAAGAAAACCACTCGGAAGTCGACACCGAGCAATTGGACCAGGTATCGCTCCGGGGGACCTGCCAGCCCGGCGGGCAGGGGTCATAGATGGACTTGCCCGCCTCACAGTGGTCGCCGCCGTGCTCGTCGAGCCGAGGATCGTTCCACAAAGCCTGTTCGCTGCCCAGGATCAGCGTACCGTCCGCAACGGCGGTCCACCTGTCGACGGATGCCAGGAACAACGTGGGGTTGTGGATGGCTTTCCGGATATTCTCGGTGCTGCCGGCCTCCTGTACCGGAACGCCTCCCGTGGTCGGGAAGGGGTCCTTGCGGCCGAACTGATAGTAGCAGCCATAGGTATCGCTGTTGCGCACACCGGGATTGTCGGTCAGCGCGCCCAGGTTCCGGTCCATGATGAAGGCGTTTTCGTAGGCCTTCCCGGCGCCCCAGACCGCACCGGCATAGCGGTGCAGCGCCCCGCCGGCGACCGGATACACGTAGGTGCCGTTCACGGGTGTCATCGGCACGTCCGGGTTGTAGTCCGTCACCCACAGGTGCCAGCTCCAGAGAATGACGCCGGCGGCGTTCTTGAGCGCCACCAGGGCGCTGCCCTGCATCCCGGTCTTCACCCGGATCCGGAAGAACGGATCGTGGCCGGCGACGGCAGCGCCCGCATAGTCCGGGTCGAAGCCCTTGCCGGAGAAGACATATTTTCCCGAACCGTCATCGACGGAGCCGACCAGCAGTTCGCCTTCGTCAGCTTTCACATTCCCGTCGAAAATGTTGTTCCACACGAAGCTGACCGTCCATTCCGTCGCTTCGTTCAGCGTCAGCACCTCGTTGTCGCCGCCGGAGGCACCGTAGACGCCCATATCAGATCCGGCAGGATTCCAGAACACGGCCACGCGACGCACCGGGATGGTGTACGTGAGCGATTTATCCGCCAGGACCGGCGGCTGCAGCATATAGCAGTTCGCATCGACCTTGAACGTCAGTTTGTCCCCCAGGTCCTCGATCCGATAATCGTTCTGCGGAGTGCCTTTGCCGGTGAGGGTGATGTTGTAGGTGTACTTGGTATTCGGCTTGAGGTCGAAATCATTGACCAGGTCCCCGCCCAGATAGTAGGTGTAGACAATCGGTTCCCCGTTGTCACCATAGTGCGCATAGATGCGGAAGCAGGTCGCGCCGAGCGGCGCGCCCAGGTTCTTCCCCTTCTGCGAAGCGGAAGCGTCGGTATTGGCGCCCTGTCCGCGCAGGTTGGCGGGAAGATAGTAGGTGAACGTCTGCGTGGAGCCGTCGTTGGCCGCGAAGGCCTCCTCCGGCGCATCGAAACGCATCGGATACATGTTGGAGAACGTGTCCTCGAAATCGATGGCGTCGCCCGCGTCCTGGGAGAAGTCCGTCACGTAGTAGTGCTTCCTGTTGATGTTGCACATCCGGACGTCCTCGATGACGACCTTGTTGTCGCCGGTCTTGTCGAAAGCGTTGTTCGTCACGTTGATCACCACCTTGGCGCAGTTGCGCTTGAGCGTCAGGTCCATCGAAGTCGACGCCGTCACCGAATCGAAGGTGTGGTGGCCGCCCATCGGCAGGTAATAAGACCTGTCTTCGCCGGAGGCGACTTCGTGCCAGATCCCGGCCAGCGCGCCGATGGTCTGGAAGTTTTCTTTTTCCAGGAAATGGCCGAGCGTGGTGCGGTCCGTGAGCGGCAGGTAGCCGAAAGAGTTGGCGATCACCACGACCGTCTGCGGCGTGGAGCGCGCCACCAGGGCGAAGCCCTCGCCCTGCGCCGCCACCAGCGGCCAGTGGTCGAAATACTGCTGCTGGCCGATCAGCTGCGCATCCGCGTCCTCCCCGTCGAACTGCAGCAGCAGGACGGTCTTGATGGCCTCGGCGGCGTCGAAGGCGGGATCTTCCGGTTCGTGGTAGATGTCCGCCTTGCTCCCGGGCATGCCGTCCTCGACGGCGGCGACATTCAAGGTCAGGGCGACGGGGACCGTTTCCCCGTCTTCCACCGGCCGGACCGGCGAATCTCCCAGTTGCACACACGCGCCCAGCAGGAGGGGCAGCAGGAATATGGAGAGTCTGTTTTTCATCAAAATAACTTCATCTAATGGAGACGAATGCAGCGGACCGGCATCCCGAAGTAACGGTTACCGCCGCTTGAAGCAGTCAACGCCGAGGAATTGAAAATAAAGAAAGTGCCATGCGTCGCCGCAGCATTCCCCTGCGTTTGTGGTGAATTACTCCAGCTATAACCATACGTATTGACGTTCCCCCAAACCGCACCATGATGGATCCGGTAGCCACTGGCAGGGTACCAGACGCGACCGTTGGCGGAATCCCCTCCAGGATAGAGATATCGTCCGGCGGGTGCAGAGAACCATTCAGTATTGCTGGAGGCATTGAATCCCTGCCAGGTGTCCTTCGCCGGGACCCGCCACCCGGGCGGGCAAGGATCATAGACAGATTTGTCCTGCTCGCAGTTGTCACCGCCGTGATTACCGAATAACGGGTCATTCCACGGGCGCTCAACACTTCCAAGACTGGTATTCTTCCACCATCCCGAGTAGTGTATTGTCGGATTGTGTATGGTTTTGAGGACATCGGCCTCCGCGCTGCTATGAGAGATAGGCGCGCCAGCCGGTTCGGGATCCTTCTTGCCGAACTGGTAGTAAGCGCCGCGGGTGTCATTGATTTCCCCATAACTTGACAAAGCGCCCAGGTTGCGGTCCATGATGAAGGCATGCTCGTATTCCTTCCCGGCGCCCCAGAGCGTGCCGGCATAGCGGTGCAGCGCGCCGCCGGTAACGGGATACACATAGGTGCCGCTCACCGGTTTCATCTCCACGTCCGGATCATAGTCCGTGACCCAGAGATGCCAGCTCCAGAGGATGACCCCGGCGGCGTTCCTGAGCGCGACGAGGGCGTCGCCCTTCATCCCGCTCTCCACCCGGATCCGGAAGAACGGATCGTGGCCGGCGACGGCAGCGCTTGAGTAGTTCGGGTCGAAGCCTTTGCCGGAGAAGACATATTTCCCGGAGCCATCGTCGACGGAGCCGACCAGCAGCTCGCTTTCGGCTGCCAGGGTGTTGTCCGCTTTATTGATCCTGTTCCAAACGAAACTGAGCGTCCATTGCGTCGCTTCGTTCAGCGTCAGCACCTCGTTGTCGCCGCCGGAAGCGCCGTACACGCCCAGTCCCACACCCGGCGCGTTCCAGAACACCATGGCCCGGCGCACCGGGATGGTGTACGTGAGCGCCTTGTCCGCGCGGGTCGGCGGCTGCAGCATATAGCAGTTCGCATCGACCTTGAACGTCAGGCGGTCCCCCAGATCTTCGATCCGATAGTCATTCAGCGGCGTTCCCTTGCCGGTCAGGGTGATGTTGTAGGTGTACTTGGTATTCGGTTTCAGGTCGAAGTCGTTGACCAGGTCCCCGCCCAGATAGTAGGTATAGACGACCGGTTCCTCGTTGTCGCCGTAGTGCGCATAGATCCGGAAGCAGGTCGCGCCGAGTGGCGCGCCCAGGTTCTTGCCCTTCTGCGAGGCGGCCGCATCGGTGTTGGCGCCCAGCCCGCGCATATTGGCGGGAATATAGTAGGTAAACGTCTGCGAGGAGCCG
>Ga0265301_10001364_pt1 | contig 32242 bp, 29 predicted proteins | sample AusTroGonzalo_MG_2_FD_193488 | JGI IMG/M metagenome (GOLD analysis project Ga0265301, IMG submission 193488) | Bovine rumen microbial communities from tropical cattle in Woodstock, Queensland, Australia - Gonzalo_04 | ecosystem: Host-associated > Mammals > Digestive system > Stomach > Rumen ... | reverse complement strand
GATTGATGATGAAATGTAAGTTAGTGAATAAAAATATAAAAGAGAACTATACCAATGAACTATTAATGGAACGCGGGCTTAGCCCCGAAGAGCTGCAATATTTTCTTAATGTGCCAGATGATAGTGCATTACAAAATCCAATAAATCTTGATTATATAGAACAAGCCGGTGCAATGTTTGAATATATGACAACTTGCACTAATCAAGAAACTATTGCAGTAATAGTAGATAGCGATGTAGATGGGTTTACTTCATCCGCTATCTTCATACAATACCTACGGAAGTGGAATACGGTAGTTAATATTGTTCCTGTATTGCACAAAGGGAAAGGACATGGACTTTCAGATACATATGATGATGTAATTAATACGCATCCATCTTTTGTAGTCATACCAGATGCGGGCAGTAATGATTTTGAATATATTGAAAAGATGGCTCAAGAATTTGAACCACCAATTCATTTCCTTATTCTTGACCACCATATTGTAGAGCCAGATACTCATTTTTCTGATTATGCGGTAATAGTAAACAATCAGCTATCACCAAACTATAAAAACAAAGACCTATGCGGTGCTGGTGTTACATGGCAGTTCTGCAGATATTATGATTCAATCAAAGGCACATCTTATGCAAATGAATATATTGACCTTGCTGCACTAGGAATAGTAAGTGATATGATGTCAATGCTATCACTGGAAAACCGATACATTGTCCATACAGGCTTTAAAAATATTCAAAATTATTTCTTCAAAGCCTTATGTGAAAAACAAGCTTTTTCAATGGGAGGAAAAATTACACCAATAACTGTCGCATTTTATATAACCCCGCTTATCAACGCAATGATTCGCGCCGGTTCAATGGAGGAAAAGAAACGTTGTTTCACCGCTTTCATAGATGGTCACCAGCTCGTGCCAAGTCAAAAGCGTGGCGCAAAAGGAACATACGAAGAAGTTGCAATCGAGTCCGCGCGCGAGTGTACAAATGCAAGAGCTAAACAAAATCGTGTTTTAGATAAGGTTGTAGAAGAACTTGAAATTAAAATTGCAAAGCATGATTTATTATCCAATAAAGTTTTATTTATTAGATTAGATGATGAGGATTTTCCGCCAGAGCTAAACGGATTATGTGCCATGAAGCTGGCCGCAAAATATCAGCGTCCAACCATTGTGGCAAGATTAAACGATGAGGGTGAAATTAAAGGTTCAAGCCGTGGTTTAAATGAATCGGAATTAACTTCTTTTAAAAACTTCATGGATGAAAGTGGATTTTTTACTTTTACAGCTGGGCATGATAATGCTTGTGGTATTGGTATATATGATAAGAATTTGGGCGCTTTTCATGAGTATGCAAATGAGAAACTGGCTGATGTAGATTTTGGTGAAAATTGGTATGAAGTGAATTTCGAACGTATCGCGGCCGACCAAGATATTGAACAACTTATATATGATATTGCAGAGCATGAGGATTTGTGGGGTCAAGGCAATCCAGAGCCTTTAATCCATATAAAAGATATTAATATTACGAAGCATGACGTGCAGGTAATGGGTAAATCAGCTAATACTGTTAAAATTGTTAAGTTTGGGATTGCTTATATGAAATTCCACGCAAAGCAGATGTTAGAAGATTTAGCTAAATATGATGTGATTAAATTAGAAGTGGTTGGTAGAGCTAATTTAAATGAGTGGATGGGACAGTATACACCGCAGATTTTTATTAGTAATTATCAAATAGAAGATGGAGCATTAGCATTTTAATGAAAGTATTAGTAGCATGTGAAGAATCGCAACGTGTTTGCGTGGCTTTCCGAAAAAGAGGTCATGAAGCTTATAGTTGTGATATATTAGATTGTTCTGGCGGTCATCCAGAGTGGCACATACAAGCTGATGTATTACCTTTACTTAATGGTAATGTAGAGTTTACAACACAAGATGGAACTAGTCATTATATAGATAGTAAATGGGATATGATACTGGCTTTTCCGCCTTGTACTCATTTAGCCACAAGTGGCGCGCCATCTTTTGCTAAAAAGCGAGAAGATGGTAGACAACGAGAAGGTTTAGAGTTCTTTTGTAAGTTCTTTGAAGCTGACTGCGACAAAGTAGTAATCGAAAACCCAGTAAACATAATAGGTGGAGATTATTGTCCAAAATGGTTTCCAGACATAGCGCAAAAATATGGGCTGCCGCGGAAAGCTACACAATTTATACAGCCATATGAGTTCGGAGAACCAACTCGAAAGAAAACTGGTCTATGGATTAAAGGACTGCCTAAACTAAAACCTACTAACATCGTAGAGCCAGAACTAATTACATATATAGATAAAAATGGAAAAGTTAAAACTGATACTAAATGGCATTGGTATACCGGTAAAGGAACGGGTAAAGAAAGAAGTAAAACTTTTATTGGTATAGCTGAAGCTATGGCAGAGCAATGGGGATAAATTTGACTTTTTCTTAAAATTCTGATATAATATAATTAGAAAATAAAAGAAAAGGAGTAACGTGAATGAGTATTTATAAAATTTATTCTCCAAATTTAACTCCCTTTAGACCAGTTATTTTTGATAACGAAAACGAAGCATATGATTATTATGATGCAATAATTGTAAGATATTTATCAGAAAACGGTCATAATGGAGTGCGTTTTGTATTGGAAAAAGATGGAGAAGTAATTGATTCTGGAAGTATTATAGGTTAATATAAAGGAGGCGTGTGAAAACTTATGCAAGGAAAAGACATAACTGGACAGCGCTTTGGAAGATTAGTGGCAATCAAATTAATTCCAAAAGAAGAAAGAACTTGGTCTAATAAAGAAAGAGCTTGGCTTTGTAAGTGCGATTGTGGTAATGAAGTAATTGTTAGACAAAGAAGCTTATTAAGTGCAAGAATGACGAAATCATGTGGTTGTTTACGAAAACGTGATGCTTTTAAGGCGACTAATATGATACAAGGATTAGAAAATGAATTTTTAGATTCTTTTGATAATTTTGACAAGTTTCTTTTTATTCATAGAACTATTCGTACTGCAATTGGTAATTTTTCTGAATATGATAAAGAGAATTATAAAAAATTAATAAATAACTTCTATTATCAAGAGCAATTTAATAAATTATACAATTTTTGGTTACAAGAAGAAAAAACCAATACTTTTTATGATTGGGCAAAGCCTTCTGTAGACCATATAATACCTAAATCAAAAGGAGGTAGTAATAGTATTGATAATTTACAATATTTAACAGTATTTGAAAACTTAGCTAAACGCGATATGACCATGGAAGAATGGAATCAATTTAAAAAAGATACTAATACTACAAGTGATTATTTTTATGAGTCTATAAAGGAGGTGATGTAATGAAAAATCGGTATCCAGGAAGTCTTCACAACCACACCGATTTTTCTTGAGGTCTAATTTTAGACTTCGAGACAGTATCAACACCGTTGAATCTTTAATGGATTATGCACTAGAGCTAGAACATCAAGTAGTAGCGATTACAGAACACGACACAATTGCAAGTGCAATTAGAGCCGAAAAATATTATAATAAAATCAAAAAAGATAATCCGAACTTTAAGTTAATCCGTGGAAACGAAATTTATCTTGTGAGAAACGGATTAAATAATCAAAACTATAAAAAAGAAACAGATAGATACTTCCATTTTATATTGCTAGCGAAAGACCTCGAAGGACATAGACAAATCCGCGAGGTTTCTTCGCGTGCTTGGATGAGAAGTTATGTGGCGCGGCGCATGAGAAGAGTTCCAACTTATTATCAAGACCTTATTGATATAATTGGGGCGAACCCAGGCCATGTGATTGGTTGTACAGCTTGTCTTGGTGGGTGTCTTCCGACTCAGCTCATGCGTAATAGAGATACTGGCGCGCCGAGTATGGATTTAATTAAACGATGGATTGTTCAAATGCAGGGAATTTTTGGAGTAGATGATTTCTATTTTGAAATGCAACCATCATTTAACAAAGACCAGATTTATGTAAATAAGAAATTGGTTGAGCTTAGTGAAGAAATGAGCGTTAAATATATTATAACAAATGATGCTCATTATCTGAAAAAAGCAGATAGACCAATCCATAAGGCTTTTCTTAACTCACAGCAGGGAGATAGAGAAGTTGATGATTTCTATGCAACGACTTATCTAATGAGTGATGAAGAAATATATCATTATATGGAAGAATCATTAGGAGAAGAAGTAATACAAACTGCATACAGAAACATTAAAGAAATCATAGATAAGTGCGAAGATTATACATTATTAAAACCATTAAAGATTCCACGTCTTAAATGGAAAGATGTAAGTATTGATAATTTTGTAGTACAAACATATTGTGAATTTATACCTTATTTAAATAAGTTCTTGCATTCAGAATATGAAGAAGATAAATTATTGGCGCTTACAATTATGAAAAGGTTATACTGTGACCCAACATTAGCAAACAAAGAAACTTACGATGAAATAAATGCGTGTCTTGAAGATACATGGGTTTCATCAGAAGTAAATGGAAGTAGATGGAGCGCATATTTCTTAAATCTTCAGAATATAATTGATGCATGCTGGGACGCAGGAACTCTCGTTGGTTGCGGCCGAGGATCAGGAGTAGGATTTATATTGCTATATCTATTGGGCATTACTCAGATAAACCCATTGAGAGAAAAGAGCCAGACAAAGCGTTGGAGATTCTTAAACCCAGAACGTGTATCGGTTCTCGATGTAGATATTGATATTGAGGGTGGGCGCAGAGCAGATGTATTAAAAAGCTTCAGAAACATCTATGGAGAAGATAGAGTTGCAAACGTATTAACTTTGAAAACTGAAAAATCAAAATCAGCAATTCAAACGGCTTGCCGCGGCCTCGGCATAGACAACGACATAGCAGCATATCTATCTTCATTTATTCAAGCAGATAGAGGACAGCTGCGAACTCTTAAACAAACTTTCTATGGCGACCCAGATAATGGAATGAGTGCGTCAAGTCAGTTCCGAATTGAAATGGAAGAGAACTATCCAGAGGTATGGAGAGTCGCTCAAGGAATTGAAGGACTTATAAATGGTTGTGGAATCCATGCGGGTGGAGTTATCTTTGTTGATGAACCATTCACAGAATCAACTGCACTGATGCGCGCACCTAAAGGAGAAATCATAACTCAATTTGACCTTCATGACGCAGAAGACACAGGACTTATCAAATATGACATTCTTTCAATTGAAGCATTAGATAAAATTCATAATTGTATTGATTTGATTTGTAAATATGGTTATGAAACAGAAGAAGCTACATTAAAAGAAACCTATGAAAAAATTATAGGTATATATAATCTTGAGCGTGAAGCACCAGAGATGTGGAAGATGTGTTGGGAACATAAAGTAATGAGTTTGTTCCAAATGGAAAAACAATCTGGTATAAGTGGCATCGCAGCAATGAAGCCGACATCTGTAGATGACTTGGCAATTCTCAACTCAGCAATTCGTCTTATGGCGACGGAAAAGGGCGGAGAAATGCCAGTTAATAAACTCGCACGATTTAAGGCGCATCCAGACGATTGGGATTATGAACTTAAAAAATATGGACTCGGCGCGGGCGCAAAAGAAATTCTCGAACCAGTTCTCAATGTATCATATGGTTTATGTATTGCACAAGAACAATTCATGCAATTGGTTCAGCTTCCAGAGCTTGGAGGTTTTGACCTTACGTGGGCAGATAAATTGAGAAAGTCGATTGCGAAAAAGAATCCAGCTGAATATGAAAAATTGACTGATGAATATTTTAAAGTGATAAAAGAAAAAGGATTAAATGAGCAATTATGCACATATGTATGGAATGTTCTTATTGCAATGTCAAAAGGATATGGATTTAACTTATCTCATACTCTTGCATATTCGTTGATTGGATTACAGGAATTAAATCTTGCATATCGTTATCCAACGATTTTGTGGGACTGTGCATGTCTTATCTCTGATAGCGGCGGCGCGGAAAAAGAAGAAGAGGATGAAGAAAATGAACAAAATTGTATTGAAGAAACTTTTGATTCTTCTATTGGTATTTTCGATGATGAAGCCGATGATGAAGATGATGAAGGAGACGAGACAACTGCGAAAAAGAATAAGAAAAGTACAAAAAGTGCTAACTATGGCAAAATTGCCACGGCTATTGGTAAAATGAAACATGAAGGTGTAGATATAATTGCAACAGATATAAATAAGTCTGAATATACATTTGCACCTGATATAAAGAATAGAAGAATTATCTATGGATTAAGTGGTATTACAAGAGTAGGTGATGATTTAGTTCGTCAGATAATGGAAAATAGACCTTATGAGTCAATTGAAGATTTTATAAATCGAATTAAAATTAATAAACCTCAAATGATTAACTTAATTAAGTCTGGCGCATTTGATAGTCTATATAATGGTGATAGAACCCGCGCGATGGATGAATATATTGATTTAATCGCAGATAAGAAAAAAAGAATGACACTGCAAAATATGCAGATGTTAATTAATTTTGGTTTTATACCAGAGGAATATGATTTTCAATGTAGAGTTTATAACTTCAATAAATATTTGAAAAAAATGAAGTTTGACAATTATTATGGATTAGATAACATTGCATTAAACTTTTTTTCAAATAATTTTGATATGGACTTATTAACCCCAGATTCAAACTATATATTTAAAATAAAACAAACTGATTGGGATAAAATATATAAAAAACAAATGGATAAAATTCGTCCATTTATAAAAGATAATAATGAATTGTTATTAGAAAAAGTTAATTGGAGACTTAGACAAGACTTATGGGATAAATATTGTCTTGGTAATATTAGTAAATGGGAAATGGATTCAATTTCTTGTTACATACATAATCATGAGTTAAAAAATATTAAAAATGGTTTTTATGGTTTAGTAAATTATAATGAACTGTCAGAAGACCCAATTGTAAATTATGAATTTAGATCAAAAGAAACTGGGCAGAAGATTCCTTTATTTAAAATTGTTCGTATTGCAGGAACAGTATTAGATAAAGATAAGAATAAGAAAACAGTAACTTTATTAACGAATGATAGTGTAGTAACAGTAAAGATATTTGGTGATGCATTTACTCATTATGACAAACAAATCTCTGAAAAGCGTCCAGATGGAACAAAGAAAGTAATTGAAAAATCTTGGTTAAGTCGTGGTAATAAGATAATAGTAACAGGTATTAGAAGAGAAGATAACTTCATTGCAAAGAAATATAAGAATACTCCACACCATTTAGTTGAATTAATAACTTCAATAGATGAGAATGGATATATTCAAACCCAAAAGGAGCGTATAGAAACATGATAAATACAGTTGGCGATTTAATTAAGGAACTTGAAAAGTATCCTCCAGACACTCTAATATTTGATTTTATTGGAGATAAATTCTCTGAAATAAAATATTGCGAAGAAATCTTTTTAGGAGATTCAGCCAATCCAAATTGTAAAACGGTTAGGGGCTTAAAACTATCATGAGTTATGGTTTATATGATGGGGACTTGCAATTTTATCCGCAAGTTCCCTTCTTCAATCTTGAACTAATGAAGTTATCTACATACTATAAGCGCCGGCGCGAAATTGTAAGTCTTTCTTTAGATTTCAAGCCAAATATGTATTCTCATTTTATTATACGCCAAGATTATCCATTTAACTGCACTTATCCAACATACCCGAATGTCGAGTATGGCGGCCGAGCCTTTTCAAGTTCAAAATATAAGCCATTACCGTTAGAAATTGAAGTGATGCGACCAGACATATCACTATATAATAAAGTTAAAGTGCCTCAATTAGATAAAATAGTAGTTAAAAATGCCGTGAACACAATGCGACGCGCAGAACATATACGTTTGTCTCTTGATGAAAAAACTATTTGGCCTGATTGGGAAAGACAACTTCGTCGAGACTCTAATTGTTTTGGAGTAATTTTTCACGATTATAATTTAGCTGAAATTGATGGAGCGTTTGAACTCATACAAGATAATCTTAACTCTCTCATCGCGCATGCAGGCGGCCGCAGAATAGGTTCAAAATTCCCAATCGTAACAACAACTGAAAAAAGTTTTATAAATTGGTATTCTCTACCAGCCATGGGAGCTTACTATTATTTACAATATAATGGTATTCTAACTCCAAATATTATTCCACTTATACAAAATAAACATCAACCAGAACAAATTATAGTTAATGTAACAGCTAATACAACCTATGAGCAATTTGTAAAAACTGATATTCTTACTTTGTTCCAGTCTATTTTAGATTTACGGAGAGTAGGTATAGTTTTTCCACTTACTTATGAAAAGGGATTCTTTGCGGATTCTCGATGGGTTGATGTAATAGATTTAATATGTCGATTCAATAATCGGTTCATTTATGAACGAAATAATCTTGATTATCTCACAAGAGTTGCACCATATGAAACCTTATATAGTTACGTTAAAAAACTTATAGATGACGAAAAAACATATGGATATACAACTCGGCGCAAAGATAAATATAGCAACCTATTCCAATTTGTGCGTGAGAACAATTATGATTTATTCAAACTATTTTATGAATATACAGGAGAAATAAAATGACAAGAGATGAAATAAGAAATAAAGTTCTCTTTAATGAAGCAAAAATTAAAGAACTTTTAGACCCATCAGTATTCATCCTTCAACCAGAAGTTCAAGTATTAATGGAAGATAATGAATATCTTCGTTCAATCTGTAAGCATGAATTTGTAAATGGAGTATGTACAATCTGTGGGAAGACCGAATAACTCTTAAACTATATACATAATTAGAGGAGGTCGATATATGCAATATATCAAAAAAAGAGATGGTCGTTTAGTTAAATTTAACAAAAACAAAATCGTAGATGCAATTTTAGGAGCTTTTAAAGAAGTAGATGGTGAAGTTTCACCATACGCATTAGAAAAAGCAAACAAAATAGCAGATTATGTCGAGAAACAAAGTAAAAACAAAACCTTTACAGTAGAAGAAGTTCAAGACATTGTAGAACGTGGTTTGATGGCCACAAAACGTAAAGATGTAGCTAGACGTTACATCACCTATCGCGAAGAACGCGCTCGAATTCGTAACTGGAATTCACAAATGATGGATAAGGTTGCAATTAAACTCGCGGCCAGCGATGTTCAAAATCAAAATGCAAATGTTGATGAATATTCATTTGGCGGACGCCGCGGCGAAGCTGACTCGGTTATCTTTAAGCAATATGCGCTTGATAATCTTGTTTCAGAAATGGCACGTAATAATCATTTAAATAATGAGATTTATATTCATGACCTTGATGCTTATATTTTGGGAATGCATAACTGTTTAACAGTTCCATTTGATGATTTACTTGCAAATGGATTTAACACAAGACAGACAGATGTTCGTCCTGCAAATTCAGTTAATACAGCATTTCAGCTTGTAGCAGTTCTATTTCAGCTTCAGTCATTACAACAGTTTGGCGGTGTAAGTGCATCGCATCTTGATTGGACAATGGTTCCTTATGTGCGTAAAAGTTTTACAAAACATTTAGCAGATGGTTTGGGTTATGTAGAGCGTTTAAGTGAATATAAGCAAGGAAGATTTAAGAAATGGCTTGCTCATGACACTAAAAACCACCCAGATGGAACTATTCACTTCGATGACGAAGAATTTAAAAAACTCCATCCAGATGCTTGGGAATATGCCATGGATATGACTGAAAAGGAAATTCGCCAAGCTGTAGAAGGAATGTATCATAACCTAAATACACTCCAATCAAGGTCAGGAAATTAACACAATGGTTTCCCTGGCGCGAGAGCGTCAGTAAAAAATTGGGCAAAATCGGTGAAGCCTAAGTTTTAAATTGTAAAAATGTGTCTCATTTTATTTTACTCTTGTTAATTAAAATCTACTTATATATAGAACGGAGGAAAAGAAAATGAGAAAAGTAATAACAGATGAACTAAAACAAGAAATAATTAATTATTATTTATCTTATCCAATGACTTTAAAACAGGTTGAAGATAAATTTAATTTAAGTCATCCAACAATTAGTAAAATTTTAAAAGACGTACCAAAATATACTAAAGCAAGAATTAATAGTCCAAACTTAAAAGAAGACTTTTTTCATATAATTGATTCTGAAGAAAAAGCATATTTTATTGGATTATTAATTAGCGATGGTAATGTCTTTAAAGATTCGACTCGTCAAGCTTCTATTTCAATAACCTTAGATTTAGAAGATGAATATATGTTAGCTAAATTTAAAGAAGTATTAAATACGAACACCTCAATCTCAAAAGATGGACGTGGGTGTGGTCAGATTGCCGCGCGCAGCGACAAAATGGCTGAAGATTTAGCAATGTATGGTATAGTGCCAAGAAAAAGTTATATAACCTATTTACCAACCAATATAGATGACAAGTGGATGTCACATGTAATACGTGGAATTTTAGATGGAGATGGCCACATCGCAGCCCATCAAAATGGAACACGATTCTTACATAGTATTAGTTTCTGTGGTAGTCACAAATTAATGGAAGACTTAAGTAATTATTGTTCTCAACATTTAAAGTTAAAAGTTACTCCACAAGTATATGATTACAAAGACCGTCAACTAAGTGAAATTAAAATTCAAAATATTGACGATATGTATATTTTTGGAGAATGGATATATAAAGATGCAACAATTTATTTAACAAGAAAAAAAGATATATATAATACTTTCAAGACACATTACAATTTAAAATAAGGTAATACCGAGGTAACCGGCGCAGATTACGCAAGGCCGCGCCGGTACCGTAACGCATAGGTGGTGAATAAATATAATCCACCCACGAGTGTCCACTCCCTAATGTAAAGTCGAGGGAGAAGATGTATGCTGAACTTATAGGAAACTATAAGAAGTAGAGGATAAAAAGCCTTTACGATAACACATTGCAATTACCTTTCACTTCAATCAACTACGGCACATGTACACTTCCAGAAGGTCGCATGATTATCAAAGCCTTACTTGAAGGCTCAATCAAAGGAGTCGGTAAACTTCATAAAACTGCAATTTTCCCTTGTGGAATTTTCCAATATATGAAAGGTGTCAATGATAAACCAGGAACTCCAAATTATGACCTATTCCAACTCGCACTTGAATCAACCGCGCGCAGATTATATCCAAACTATGCCAATGTAGATTGGTCTGGCAATGCAGGTTATGATATCAATGACCCACGCACCTACTTCTCAACGATGGGTAAGCGTAAACTATAGCCCATCTAAAACCTCGTGAACCGCGCCCGCGGGTGTCACATAAGTGGCTAACGGTTAGGTCCCTAGTGGATGAGACCGTGCCAAGATTCTTCATAATATTCATATGGGAGGACCTATGTGGATATATAAAATAACTAATATTCAAAATAATAAAGTTTACATAGGTCAAACAATTCGACTTGTGGAACAAAGATTTCATCGTCATATGAGCGATGCTTTAAATAATATTTTAGATACTCATTTCGCAAGAGCAGTAAGAAAATATGGTAAAGATAGTTTCAAAGTAGAAATTATTGATACCGCCAAAACGCAAGACGAATTAAATCAAAAAGAACAATACTGGATTAGGCAATACGATTCAGTAAATAATGGTTACAATGAAACTGATGCAATTTCTAAATGCGGTGGCAATACTTACCAAAGTAAAACCGAAGAAGAAATGAGTATAATCAAAGATAAAATTCGTGAAACAAAACTTGGTGCTAAAAATCCAATGGCACGAAAAGTAAAACGAATTAATATAAAAACTAATGAAGTAGATATTTTTGAGACCGTTATAGCTTGCGCGCGAGCCTGTGGGATTAAAAATGGTAAAACTTCAATTACTACTAGATTAAATGGAAAAATCAAATCTCCGTTTAAAAATACTTGGATATTTGAATATTATGAAGAATAAGGTGTATCGACTATCCCTGATGAGTGTAAGGGAGTAGAGTTAGAGATAGGCACTAACTCCAAGCGCGAGGCCATCGAAAGATGGAACATATAGTCAGTGCTAATGGTAACATTAGATAAACACGTGTAGAACCGCAAATGGAATGGATATTAACGGACTTGGTCAACTTAAGGACGGCCGCGGAAATATCTGTCCAGTAACAATCATACTTCCAACACTTGCAATGGAAGCTGGTGATGTAGAAAGTTTCATGGAGTTACTTGATGAAAAAATCCATGAAGCAAAAGATATGCTCATCGAGCGTTTCAACTACATCTGTTCACAAGACGCGGCCAGTGCAAAGTTTATGTATGAGAATGGAACAATGGCAGGATATGTACCAGAAGAAGGTATACGTTCTGCGCTCAAACACGGTACAATTGTAATTGGACAGCTAGGGCTTGCCGAATGTCTTCAAATTCTTATTGGTTGTGACCATACGACCGAAGAAGGGATGAAACTTGCTAAACAAATTGAACAACTTTTTAAAGATAGATGTGCAGAGTTTAAACAAGAATATAAATTAAATTTTGGAGTATACTATACTCCAGCCGAAAATCTTTGCTATACGGCAATGAATAAATTTAAAGAAGACTTTGGAGTTATTCCAAATGTCAGTGACCGCGACTACTTCACAAACTCAATGCATGTACCAGTATGGAAAGAAATTTCTCCATTTGATAAAATTGACATTGAAGCTGAACTTACAGGCTATTCAAGTGCTGGTTGCATTACCTATGTAGAACTTGAAGGGGCCGTTCTTAAAAATCTTAAGGCTCTTGAACAAATAGTTACCTATGCTATGAATAAAGATATTCCATATTTTGCTTTAAATGTTCCATCTGATACTTGTCTTGAATGTGGTTGGCAAGGTGAGATAGAAAATAATTGCCCAGAATGTGGTTCTGATAATATTCAACGCTTAAGAAGAGTAACAGGATACTTAACAGGCGACTATAAAACTGCCTTTAATAAGGGCAAAATAGCAGAAACTGAAGATAGATTTAAGCACAGTAAGAAATTATTATGATTAGTGGAATATATAAAATAGAAAATTTAATAAATCACCATAAATATATTGGATTATCAAAAGATATACCCAGTAGATGGCGTAGCCATAAAAATAAATACAATAATCCCAAAAGTAAGGATTATAATATGGTTATTTACCAAGCCATGAGAAAATATGGTATTGAAAATTTTTCTTTTGAAATATTGGAAGAATGTGAAGAAGAAAAATTAAATGAACGTGAACAATATTGGATAAATTATTATGATTCTTATAATAATGGTTATAATTCGACCCCAGGTGGTGATGAAAAAGGTATACATTTCGGACAACCAATTGAAGTTTATGACTTAAATGGTAATTATATTACTACTTATCCAAATATGACATATGCTGCAAAAGAAATTGGGGTTTCAAGAAATACAATTTATACCATTATACATAATAATCGTTTATCAACTAAAGGCTATCAACTTAAAAAATTAAATGATAATAAAAAAATTAAACCATATAAAAGTCGCCAAGGTGGTAAGTTAAAAGTTTATCAAAAAGATGATAATGATAACATTTTAAATACTTTTGATAGTATTAAAGAAGCTGCAGCAGCTTTGCAAATAGATAGTAGTACTATTTCTAAATGTTGTAAAGGTAAACTTAAACATTGCGGTGGTTTTAGATGGGAGTATGTAAATGAGCAAATATAATACAATAATACCTAATGACATCGTAAACGGAGAAGGAGTATGTGTCTCCTTCTTCGTCCAAGGATGCCCACATCATTGTCCAGGTTGTTTCAACGAAGAAACTTGGGACTTTCATGGAGGTCAAGAGTATATGGAACGTACTAAATGGGATATTATTAAACTTATTGGCGCAAATGGACTAGAGCGTAATTTTTCTGTACTTGGTGGTGAGCCTCTTGCCCCACAAAACATACAGATGACTGCGGAGGTAGTTGATGCTGTGCGCCATGCTTATCCTAAAATAACCATATATCTCTGGACAGGATATGAGTTTGATGGTTTAATTCTCCACTTAAATGACACCTTAAAGCAAATTTTACAAAATATAGATGTGCTAATCGACGGCCCTTTTATAGAGAATTTGAAAGATTTGTCACTTAAATTTAGAGGAAGTTCTAATCAGCATATTAGAACTAAAAAAAATAATGCATGGGAGATAGAAGAATGATGGAATATATTACCACTAAAACAGAAACCTTGGATAAGGTTTATAGAGCAATTAAAAAACATGAAATGGAAGAGGTTTCTTTTGAATTTTTAGTGGGTAGTTGTTTTCCACATATTCTTGAAAATATTAAAGAAGAAATGAGACGTCAATATACACTTGGATATATTGACGGACAAAAGGAGGGAATTGATTATGACGAGTAGTTATGCTGTAATGAATATAATACTAGCTCTTCTCACTAGTATAGCTGCTTTAATTTTTCTTTTCCAAAAGAAAGATGAAAATTTAAAAGCAGACCAGCGTAGAAAAGTTCGTATTGCAAAAGGTATCGCTTTAACAATTGCCATTGTTTCTTGTTTAATTTGCCTCTTTAGTGAAGATGCCACATTAGAAATGGAATGGGTAGATAAATGGACACTAGTAATGACTATTATGTTTGGCGGCGAACTGATGGCTGATTACTTCGTTAATAAAAAATGCCATTATATAGAAGAATAGGAGGACTTAATGAAAACAATAGCTTTAATTATTATGGTGGCAATTGTTTTAGAAGCTCTTGTAGAGTATGGTAAAACAATTGATAAAATGGTAGTTGCTCGTGATTATAAAACAGCAATTACACAAGGAATTACAATTGCTTTAGGTGTGGCGCTGGCCTTCATTTTCAAATTACAATTATTTAATGAAGGAATTAGTGAAATTTATCAAGGTTTAGCAATTAATCCAATAATTGATATGATTTTAACAGGCATTTTATTTAGTAGAGGCTCTAATTACTTTAGTGATTTAGTAAGCAAACTACAAAGAAAAAACACAGTTGAAATTGCAGGCTCTGAATTCCTTGGAAATACAGTAGTCCCTGATGACTTCTACGACCCAGAAATATTTGAAGAAGAAGACTATTTTGAAGAAGGGGCAATCGAAGAAGAAAATGAATAAGAAAAACGCTGGATGTAAAAATCCAGCGTTTTAAATTTTGACAAAAAAAATTTTTTGTGGTATAATATATATAGAAAGAAAATTAGAAGGAGATTGTATATGAAATTTGAGCAGACAGAAATATCAAGTTTTAAATCAGCTTTAAGAGGAATGAGAAATCCAATGAACTCATGGGACAGGTCAGATTCAAATAAATGTTTACATCATATTGGACCAAATGACCTTGAATTAGCCCAGAGGCTTGTCCGCGCCGGTACGGAGCATGCGAAATTTATGAGACAAATTATAGTATGGGTAGATATTACCGCGCCGCTATACTTTTGGAAAGAATTTGATACATATAAGGTCGGGACAGTGGCTAATTCAACTAGTACAATGCATAAGCTCGCGGCCGCGCCAATTACAAAAGAAATGTTTGAATTTGATGATAATAGTGATGATATTATTGTAAGTCAAGGAAAATCAATTTGCGGTGAATGGGAACTAGTTTTTACTGATTATATTGATGATATAATTGATATGTGTGAAAATTTACGCCTGAAATATCTTGAAACTAAAAATAAATCTTACTGGCGCGCACTAATACAAATTCTACCAAATGCTTTTCTTCAAACAAGAACGGTTTCTTTCTCATATGCTAATCTTCGTAACATCTATTTTCAAAGACGTAATCATAAATTAAAAGAGTGGCATCAATTTTGTGACTGGATTGCTACTCTTCCATATGCAAAAGAATTAATAATGTTGGAGGATACAAATGAGATTAATTGAACAGACAGAAAAATATGTTGTTGAATCAGAAGAAGATGCTATTAAAGTAATTCAAGGATTCAAAAAAGATGCCGAATCTAAAGGATATATACTTGGCAAAAGTGGATATGATTATAAAACCAAGAAAGCCAAAGGTGAGATTATTGGTGAAGCTTGGATAGTAACCATTAAAAAAGTGCTTGGAGGAGTATGGGATGACTTCGAATAATGAATTATATGTAGTAGATGAAATAGAAAATCAAGCGGCCGCGGAAGTTCAAACTGAATTTACAGAAGAAGAACTTACCCAATTCTATGAAGAAAATAAAGATGCAATCGACTTAATGGGTGGATTGGATATTTTTGAATCTTTAATGAATGTACCAGATGAGCAGTTTGTAGATTTAGAACCAGCCTTTCTTCAAGTATTTCAAGAAGTATTAAATGAAAAAGATGCTCAAGCAGAAATGCTTGCTATGATAGCTACACAGCAATATGATTCTAATAGTGTACAGCGCGACTTCACATTAATTAATGAAGCAATTGATACGCTTGATTTCCTTAGTGAACCAAAGAAAGATTTTCTTCGTAAGATAACTGCAATGTCTGCGAATAAAATGGAAGAATTAAGTAACCAAGCAATCAAAAACATTCAAATTCCCTGTGAAATCATTAATGGAAATTTACCACCACAATACGCACATGATACAGATGCGGGTATGGACATTATCTCACCAGCAGAATATACTATTGCCCCTGGTGAGACTATCGTTATTCCTACTGGTATCAAATGTGCCATTCCTGAGGGATATGCGCTTCTCATACAGCCAAGAAGTGGACAATCAGTCAAAACAAAACTTCGGATTTCCAATACACCAGGACTTATTGACTCCGGCTATCGTGATGAGATAGGAGTTATCATAGAAAATATTGAACCACCTTTCAAAGACATTGATTATGAGTTCGATGATAATGGAGAAATTCATATTAAATCAATTCTTCATGGTCAATCATATACAATTGTGGCGGGTCAAAAATTTGCTCAAATGAGACTCGTACAAGTGCCACATGCACAGTTTGTAGCTGTAGAAAATGTTGGCGAAATAGGAGAAAATCGCGGCGGTGGCTTCGGTAGCACAGGAATGTGAGCAAAATAAAAATTGAAGATATTAGAAAGGCGGCGATAGAACATGGTTGGGAACTAATTTCAACTGAATATAAAAACCTAAGTACAGAATTAACTTTTATATGTGATGAAGGGCATGAAATAAGCATACCTTACAAAAAAGTTAGAGAAAAGTGGGAATGCCCTTTATGTAAAGCTAATAAATATTATAATTTCTCTGAAGCAGTTAAGCCCAAATCAAAAGGGATTCAACGTGCTATTGGTTTAGACCAAGCCACACATATAACCGGCTATTCAATTTTTGACAATGATGAATTAATTTATGCTGGTACTTTTGAGGCGACCGCTGAAGATGAAATCGAACGTGATGTTCAAATTCAACATTGGCTTATACAGTTAATCCACAATTGGAAACCGGATATAATTGGTTTAGAAGGAATACAACTTCAACAATTTAACGATAAAATGGTAGGTGTCACAACCTATCAAACTCTCGCGCGGCTTCAGGGTATATTAATGGCAACTTGCTATGATTTAAAAGTCGATTACATAATTTGTCCACCCGCGACTTGGCGCAACCATAGCGGTGTAAAGGGTCGCTCGCGCGCAGATAAAAAACGTTCAATGCAAAATAAAATAAAAGAATGGTTTGATATAACCGTTTCTGATGATGTAGCAGATGCAATTGGAATCGGTAAATATATAAATGAAACTCATAAGAAAAAAGTTGAAGTATTCAACTGGGAATAAAGGAGGAATTATTTAATGGTTAATGTAACTATGGACCAAATTATTGCTTTCAGAAATAATGGAGATTTTTTCGCTAATGCTACTCTTCCTTTGAAAGTAGCTTATAAGCTTAACAAACTCAAGAAAGCGGTTGAGGTAGAAGGAGAATTTTATACTAATAAGTTCCAAGAAATCGTTGATGAATATGCAAAAAGAAACGAAGATGGAAGCCTTCAGTATTCTGAAGATGGCAACCAGATTATGATTAAGGATGGTATGATTGAAGAGTGTAATCAAGCACTGTTAGACCTTCAAACTCTTACTGTAGAGATTGATAATTACAATCTTACAATTGAAGACTTTGGTGATGATGTAGAGTGCACCACTGAAGAACTTGAGGCACTTATGCCTTTTCTTTCATAATTGGGCGGCCGCGGCGAGTAAATTTGGCAAATAAAAAAGAGGTTCATATGAACCTCTTTTTATTTATCTAAATTTTCTAACTTGTGTCACATTTCTATATGATGAATCACTTACAATAATCTTTTTAACTCTTTCAGCCATTTTATCTACATCATAATCACTACTTATCTTATCTACATTTATATTAATTTCATAAGTTGCATCTCCATATGATGTGCTAGCAAAGTTAGACGAATGTACTGCCTTGCTTAAAACATCTTTTAAAGCAATGAAATTCTTTGTATCTTGAGCATTAAGTACAAGTTCTGGCTTAGAAGGAGTACCGTGGAGATAAGCAGGGCCAGTTTCACTAGCAAGACCACCAGTTTTATATCCTTTAACTCCATGTGTATGTAATGATTCTCTAAATTCTTCATATACATAAGGTGATTGCTTAGGATTGGCTTCTTTAATATAAGTATTTTTATCATATTTAAATTTCTTAATTTCACCTGTACTTGGATTCCATTTACGTACTTCACCTTTTCTATCCCAATAAATTTCTCCAGAGGCTCCTACATGAGCATCTTGGTTTCCAATATAAACCTTTTCACCTTTGTGTATTTTTGCTACCCTTAAAGCATCTGCGCCTAAAGCCGCTTGTTTTCCACTAGCAGCATCTATTGAAAGATTCTTAAAGGTATTTTTAACTTTTGTCCAAATATCTGCATCTTTGTTGGCAGTTGTTTTTGCTGTAGTAGTGGTAGTAGTTTTTGCCGCTGCTTTTGGAGCAGCTGGAGTTGCAACTTTAGGAGTGGTTGTGCTTGCTGCTGGTTTTGTTGCCGTAGAAGTTGTATTTTTAGCGGTTACTTGTGCTTGCGCGCTAGTCTTACTTGTATTCTGCTGTGTCAAAATTCCTTGTAAATTAGTAATACTACTATTAATTTGAGTCAATGCATTTAAATTATTTGGAATTTCAATTTGATCAACAGCAGTAACTACACTAGCAAATTTTGAATTAAAATCTTGTTTAGCTAACTGTTGGTCTATATCTAATTTTTCACTAATATTAATTGCTTCAAGATAAGCATCATATATTTTACTTTTATATGCTTCTGGGTCTTTTAACCATAAATTAACTAATTCTGTATTATTTTGAGTAGCAATTGCTAATTGTGCTTCAGAAAGAGAAATCATTCTCTCACGCTGTTTAATTGCTTCATCATTTTGTGTTTGTAACCTGTCAAGTAGCTGGTCTTCTAAGGTGCGCTGATAATTTTGCTGCGCATCTCCAATTTCTTTTTGCAATTGAGCTATTTCTACTTGATGTCCACCAGATGTATCAGCTTGTAATGCTGCAAGACGTTGTTGCTTTTTAGAAATATCAGATTCAGTTTTTCTATTATCTTCTTGCTTTCTACGCTCTTCTAAATTTCGCTTTACTTGGTCTAACAAATCTTTCATGTTGTCACCAACTGCAGAAATAAGAGTAGACATTTTCTTCAATTCATCTTCGCGTTCTTTTTGAATTGTTTCTAAACTATCAAGAAGAGTTCCACCAAAATCACTAATTGTATCTTGATATTGTCTATATTGGTCATATAATTCTGCCAAAGTGTCAGTTTGGGTTTTTATTGAATCATTAAATTCAGCTACAGAATCACCTAATTTATCTAAACGGTCTTTAATTTTTCCATATGTCTCAGTATTTAAGTCGCCAGAAGCTCTATCTTTTGCTATCTGCGCCCAATCTATATCATAAGAAATATTACCATCTAAATCTTGTTTTAAATTCTTTAAATATCCATATGTTAATTGAGCTACTTTATAGTTTTCATCGGCTCCTTTAATTCTTTGTTGTTTAGTGTCTGCATCAGATATTTTATCCGCTCGCGCAGCCTCTAAGTCTTTAACTTCATTAACTGCGGTCAAAATATTTTCCATTTCTTCTTGACGCGCACTAATCATTTGTTGTTGTAAAGCTATTTGCTTACCAATCGTATCGTTATTACGAACAGTAACTTTACGAATCGTATCAATTGATTGAGCTAAACCGCCAAATCCCGCGCCAAGCTTTGCAGTTTCTAATGCAATTTGAGAAGCAAAACGTTCGGATAAAGAATTTAAGTTATTAATTTTTTGAGTTAGATTGTAAATCTTTGTAAGCTCATTTTCCCATAAGAAGAATTGTTCTGTAATTTTTTCTCCAAGTTCTTCAATTTGGTCACCAGCCTTATTAATTTCATCTTGTGCTTTTTGAATACCATCAACAAGTGACTTTGCAGAACTAACCTCTTTAAATACTGCTTCACGCTCTGCACGAGAACCAAGTTTTGAAATTGCAGCTTGATTTACGCTTCCATCTTCGTTAAGGTAATCTTTAATTTTGATTTTCTTATTTTTTGATTCGCCGCTATTTGTTGTCCATTTGACGTATGCCTCTTGACCACGATATTCTTTAAGCTGTGCTTGATAAGATGCGAGAAGTTGTTGATTTTTGGTTTGAATTTGTTTTAATGCACTAATTTGTTTTTTGGTAGCACCAGATATAGATTTATAGGATGCACCGATTTTAGATAGACCTTTTTCAATTTCTTTTTCTCGTTTTTCTATATCAGCATTAAGGTCACTAATAGCCTGGTCAATGTTGAAGCGAACAACCTCTTGAATTGAAAAGAGATTGAGTGTTGGGTCTTTTGAAGATTTAGAAGATTTAGACTTAGACTTGGATTTTTTACCTTTTTTCTTTTTAGATTTTTTAGAACCACCGCCAGAACCACCTGGGCTATCACGTCTTTTTCTTTTACTATGTGAGCCGGCCTCAATTTCTTGTTTTTTCTTCAAAATATCTTCTGATTGCTCATGAGTATATACTACCGCATCTGAAGGCAAATTAATCATTTGCGGTCCATCAACTCCAAGAATCATTGAACGGCTTTCACTTGGTAACCAAGCTATCTCATATCCTTCTTCACCAGTGAGTGTTAAGCCACCCTTACCTCTTGGTCCCAAACGTCCATAGCGAGAACCTTTTGCTAAAGAACCTAAATTTGGTATAGTAGAATACGTTCTATTATTATTACGTCCTTTAGCATCCGAATCACCTGTTTTTGTATAATTCTTTTTAATATTAATAGTAACATCATGTGTCCAAGAAGTATTGCTAAAATTAGGAGAAACATCAATAGTAGCATGATAACTATCAATTTTATTTGCTAAATCTCTAGCTTTTTTCTCCGCGGCCTTTGTATTAGCATCAACCAAAATAGTTGCTTTACTTTTATTAATGTCTGCAATTGACTTTTTAACGCTGTCCTTATTAACTGTACCAGTAGATACAGCTATAGAAGCCGAACTACCATTTTTACTTGTTAAAGAAGTTGCATCTTTAGAGGCCTGACCTAATTTATCCGCACCAGTTACTTCTACCCCAAAAGTTGCACCAGATTCTATTGAAGCTTTTGCTTCATCTGCTTTAGTTTTAACATCTTCTAAAGCCTGCAGAGCAGCACTATTATCTACAACAATTACTCCACTAACGGAACTTTCTGTTGTTTGACCACTTTGACCATTTTGATTTGACCCAGAGCCATTACTTTGTCCCGCAACTGCCAAAATTGCAGCTGCACTATTTAAGTTTTGTCCCGCAGTCGCCAAATTTTCTCCAGCTGTTGATAAACTTTCACCTGCAGTAGTCAATGAAGTTGTTCCAGTGGTTAATTGCTCCGCCGCGCCAGTTAAGGAAGCACTAGCATTAATTAATTCTGCTGAACCATTATCATTAGTAGTAGTACTGTCTATTCCACCACTCGAACCATACATTTTTTGCTGCTGGGCCGGCGTCAATTCTGTAGTACCTTCTTTTGGTGGATTATTATAAATATCAATTAATTTACTTACCCAACCAGGCACTTTATCTCTCCAAGTTAACTCTGTACCTTGCTTATAATCCTCAGTTGCTGTTGAGGCCATATTTCTTGGCATTCTAGATGAAGGTTGAGTCTCAGAATCTTTTAAAGTACCACCCGTGTTGTTTGGTGAATTTTGCCCTGAACTTTCAGCATCTCTAATATAAGAAATATATCCTTGGGCAATTGCTTCTCCAACTTGAACCCACTGTTTGTTATCTTCAAATTCAGTAATAGCTGTTTTAAAATTATCAAAGCTAGCCAAATCTTCTGGTGTTAATAGTTTATCTTTATACCAAACATCAGTACCCTCTGCAACTGCTTTAGATAATTCATCATAAGCCATTCTCTCGGCTTGGTCTTGTTTAAAACCGTCACCTATTGCTTGGGTAATTGCTTGACTAGCATCAACTTGTTTTTGACCATCTACAACTTTCGTTAGAGGTTCAATCCATGATTTATTAATATCCCCAGTAATAGCTTTACTATAATCTTGATTTAATTTATCATAATTGTCTAAATTGTCACCAAGATTTTCTATAACGCTAACCTCATTACCAGATGCTTCTTCAACAGCATCTTTAACATAATCTATATCTTTGCCAGTCGCAGCTGCTATAGTTTCTAATTCACTTCTGGTGATAGTAACTCCACCTTCTGCATTTCTATGTTCATCAATATAGCTACCATCTCGTAACCCCGCTTCAAAATCATTCTTCTGACGTTCTGCTCTAAAATTTGGAGAATAATTTTCCCAATCCTCCAGCATAACTTTAGCCCATTCTTCGGAGACGCCTTCTACTTCTTGTAGCCACTTAATTAATTCATCAGTAGTAGCTGTTCCAGGTTCCCACACAATATGGTCGCCTTCAGTGAACATTTTAATACCCTTATCATCTAAACCAGCTTTAGCTAATTTTTCTTGTATTTTTTTGCCTTGCCATGAGCCACCAGCTGTTCTTTCCCAGGCATTATCAAAACCTTCAGCATAACGATTTACATATTTAGCAACATCATTCATAGTTTGCTCTAAATCGTTATGATTATCATTAAGCATATCTATATATTTTTCTTCACCTAATATATATTTTGCATATGCTTCTAATTGAGGATTACCGTATTCTCCATTATCATAGAGTTCTTTCCATTTTTCTGCTGACTCTTTAGCAAAGTCTTCAGCTTCACCAGTATCAATACCCCAATCAAAATTTTCAATAGAATGATGTGCTGAGCTAATAGCGTCTTCCAATTGATTAAAATCAGTTAAAAGTTTCAGAACGCTAGAATTTAAATCAAGCAGTGTAAGTTCTCCATTAGAACCTAATGCATTAATTGCTGCTGCAACGCCACCAGCCGAAATTGCTCCGGTATCTAATAAATTATTTAAACTACTGCATTGTTTAGCCATATCCTCTACGGCTGCAGCATTAAGTTTTCCGCTAGCATCAACAAAGTTATCCATATTTTCAGATAACTCTGCCCAATCGCTACTATTATAAAATTCTTCAAAAGCTTCTCCTAACAAATTAGCAGAATCTCTAGAGTTAAGCAACTCTTGACCCATCTTTTTAATTTCAGCAGTACTTGATTTTGCTAATTCATTATAAGCTTTTAATCTAGCAATAGGACTATCCCAATTAACATTCTTAACCAGTCCATTAAACTCGTCAATCATACCCTGACTATTACTACGATAAATATCAGTAGCTCCAGAGATGAAAGTTTTCATAGACTCAATACCCGCACCAGATTCAAGCGACTTACCTATCGAAACCATTAAGTCTCTTTGTTGAGCAGTGAAATCAGTTAGCTGACGTTGAATTAAATTCATAGAGGTTTCTCTTCCATCTAAAATTGCTTCAGCTGTCATTCCTTCTGATTGAGCAATCATCGCACCCAACTCACCCCAAGCATCTGCTTGAGATTCAGCTATATTCTTCGCTTTATCAGCAAGTTTATCAGTTAATTCATCTTTATACTTATCTGGTGCCTCTGCTACCGCATCTGCACTAACGCCCAATACAGCTGCGATTTCTTTTTCTGAAAGCTCAGAAACCGCATTTTCCAACTTATCTGGATTTTGTAATATGTCCCTTAATAAATCTTCATTGGTTTCAATATTATCGGATAAAATATCACTAAAGAAACTATTATCTCCGCTAAATTGTTTACTAAATTTTTTATCTATCGAAGCAATTGCTGTATCTACCGCTCCAGCATCTACTTCAAAATCAGCAAGAATTGTAATATCTTTTAATGCATCTTCTATAACTTTATCATCAAAGTCAACTTCATTGCCTTCAATGTCGGTCATTTTCTTCGTAGAACGATTATAAGTATAACCATAAAATTCAGCGTATTGTTGACGTTTATCATGTTTATCGCCTTCAAGCTGAACCATTGATTTTCGTGTATCATATTGGTCAGCAAGAATTGTTGAAACTTTTTCTCTATTTGAAATTTCTTTTCCTACTAAAGCAGCATTTACTGCACTTAATTTTGCTGCTTGGTTTTCTGCTTCAATACGTTTTTCTAATAATTCAATTTCATCTTTATTTTGTTGTTTATCAACAGAATATTCACTAGCACCTTGGTTTTTTTTGCGTAAAGCTTCTATTTGTTGTCTAGCTTCTTCAGCTCGTAAATCATTAGTTTGAAGTATATTTAATGCACTTGCATTTGCTTGCTTTTGCTTTTGATATTCTTTAACTGCATTTAAACCTTCTTCGCTAATATGCATTAAACCATTGGCATCGGTTGTAACATAATTTTTGTTGGCATCCATAAGCATTGGATACTTTTTAATAAGTTCCATTATTTGCTCATTTGCAGCTACTAATTGCTCATTAAAAGCTGCGGTTCCTACGACAAGACCATCAAATGCAGAATCTGCTTCGTGAATTTTATCAATCGCATCAGCAAGTTCTGAAGCTTCTTGTTTTGCTGAATCATATGCATCAGCTGCAGCCGCGGCTGCATCAGTGGCTGACTCTAAAGCTTCTTTATTAGTAACAATAAAATGGTCTAATACTTTATAGGCTACCACTAAAGCCCCAATAATTGCTATTATTGGTAAGAAGGTTTTTAAGGCAGAAAATAATGCTTTACCTATTAATTTAATGCTACCTGCAAAACTAGCAGATGCTATAGCTCCTGACCCTAACGCCGCAGCATGTTGTAATTGAGCAGACGTAGCAGTACCTGCTGTAATAGCTTCTTTCAATTGTTCATCAGCCAACCCTTCAGTAACAGCAATATTAGCTAAAAAATTAACTTTAGTTGTATTTAAAATAGAACCAAAAGTACCTAGTATAGAGCCAATCTTAACTAATATATTACCAAACCCCTCTAGTGGAGTTCCCTCTAAAATAGAACCAAATTGTTGTAAAGAAAAACCAGCATTATTAATAGAATTAGCTAACCCCTGAAATCCATCTTGGGCACCACCTAATAATTTAAATTTATTCATAAAATCTGCATTTAACGCAGATTCATCTATATCAATACCACCAATATTTCCGCCCAATCCAGATATAATAGCTCCAGGTAAATCCGCTTCACTTAACGAGCCTGCTTTTAAATCTTGAGCCAACTTGGTCAAATATAGCCTAGCATCTTCTTTTGCAGCTGCATCAATTGAACCCGGTGGTACTAACTGGTCAATTAAATTATTACCAATATTAGTATTAATTTGTTTAGTATTTAAAGCATTTTTAATAGTCTGTCCTAGACTATTTTGAGGTAATCCTAAAGTCCATCCCTTACGATAACCTTGTGCATCTATTTTACCTTGTTTTTGAGCAACATTACTTTTTCCAGTACTCCATCCTTGAGCAAAGTTTTTTGTGAAACTACCTTCACCCTTAAACCAAGCCGCGCCACCCATGACTAAACCACGAGCACCTTTTTTGCCCAAGTTCAGCATACTTAAAGTAGTAACAAGAGTTAATAAGGATTTATTTAAGCCCTCTAACCCAAAAGGTTTTCCTAATTTTGATAATGCGTCAATAAATTTATTAACAATTGTGAACCCTTCAGTTAAAATATCTACACCAGCTTTTAAAATTTGATTGTTCATTAATCCCATAGTAAATTGATCCCAAGCATTTTTTAACTTGTTCAATTTAGCTTCCATGGAATCTAAAGTTTTTTCAAATTGTCTTTGACTCGCGCCCGCACTATTATTCGCAGCGTCAACAAGCTCCATTGTACGCTCATAATTACTCATCATAGCAATGAAACGTGACTGCTGTCTAGAACCAGCTGCAATAGTAGCTATATATCTTTGCTGTCCTTGTGTTAATGAGTCCCATCTTTGAGATATATCTAAAAATACATCGTCCAAATCACGGAACTCACCTTTAGTATTCATTAAATCAACGCCAATAGTTTTTAAAGCTTTATCAACTTTATTGGCATCCATGGCAACACCTTCAGAATCAACTAATTTCGTCGGGTCTTGTTTCATTTCTTGGAATCTAGCTACAATAGTTTTCATCGCAGTACCTAAATTTTCAGGTGCCTCACGAGTCGTTTCAATCATCTGAGCAAGGAACGCAGAAGTGGTAGCAAATTCCATATTAGCAGAATTAGCAATTGATGCTGTTCTTTCCATCGCAGAGCCAATTTCTTTAGTATCTGAAGCAGTAATTGCAGCCAATTCTGAATATATATCATTAATTTTTTGAGCAGACATTTGGTTAACTTCCATGTTAAAACCACGTAATGCTGCTGTCATCATATCTGTTGCATCTTTAGCATCTAATCCAGCAATTCTTGCCATTTTCAAAGTTTCATTAGCAAGACCCATAGCTTGATTAGTATTTAAACCCTGTTGGTAATACAAAGTGGCGGCTTCGTATACATCTCTAATTGTAGAGCCTAATTGATTAGCCTGTGCAGTATATGTAGGTAACATATCCCACATATCTCCAACACTAAAATTAGTAACTACCGCCGTTTCAGTCATTGCTTTGTCTAAGTCTTTAACAGTTGCAAAGGCATCACGGGCAATATCACCAACTTTTCTAATCATTTGTGACAAACCAAAATAACTTTGAATTTGTCTATCTATATTTTGAGCTTCTCTATTAAAATTAAATTCATCAGCGTGTTGTTTTTTTAATGCTTCTGTTACACTTTCTGCGGCGTGCTCCGTTTCTTGTAATTTCTTTTTAACATCATCAAGCTCACCGATACCTCTACCACCAATTTCAGACAATTCTTTTTCTGCTAAATCAAGTGAACCTGCAAATTTTTGAGTAGCTATGTCAGCATTTGTAACTTGTTGTTTAACCTTATCAAATTCTTCTTTAAAAGCAACCCTTTTGCCTTCTGACATTTTAGAACTAAAACGTTCATAATAAATATCTATTTCTCTAATGGCTTCTTTAGCTTTTTCTAAATCATTAGCATCAAAAGCTTCTTTTAACTTATCAAAGCCCTTTCCATTACCAAATAATGATTTAGCTTTAGTTAACTCACTGATTTTTTCTATCGGCCCAGTCAATTGTTTAGGGTCTAATTTAATTTTTTTAATTTCAGCTTGTATATCTTTAATTCTTTTTTGAACAGATGCAAAAGCACTATCATCAAGATTAAAAATTTCTTTAAAATCTTTACTTGATAACTTACCAAAATCTTTAATAATTTTTTCATAAGAATTTAACATTGAATTTAAACTCTTATTAACTGCATTTTGGTCTCCTTGTGTATGAATTCCTTCAGCTATTTTTTTCTGATATTTATCATACTCTTTCATAAAGTTAGTGATATTTTTATTTAAACTATCTCCTAACTTATCTGGCAATTTAAGTTTAGTTAAGGCCTTCTGCACACTACCAACATTACTGACAACATCACTAAAATCGCCAATACCTTTTATGGTTACGCCTATAACTGCATCATTGGCCATCTGCCTTATCCTCCTTTTCAATAAAAAATAGCGTTAACCAAAGTTAACGCCATTCATTATCTTTATCAATATCATCCTCTAGATAATACATCTCTAACGCCCTTGATTTCTTCCTATCTCCTGTCGCCAATGCAGTACCAGTAAACCTTCCTACCATTGGCTGAGCATTCATTCCAAGCGTTAAATTAAAGTCTGACGTTATTTTCAACTTCGGTATATATATGATTGCCGTATGAGTCTCACCCGTAACGTCATCCTTTATACGTGTTCTACCCTCTAAAGTTACATATCCTTCAAAGATGTCTTCACCTATAGAACTTACGTTCGCGCCATTGTCATAGGCATATTCATAATCAACAATAACATCTTTGTAGACTAGAGGGGTTTGTATAGTATCTGGTCCAGTACGTTCTAAACCAGTTAATTTCTCACCTGTTTCTTTATTATAAACAAAAATATAATTATTAGCTGGCACATGAGTCAACTGAATTATACCTTCACTATTTGTTTCCAATTCATCTCGTTGCGCGATATAGACTACCCAGTCTTCCTTTCTTAACTCAAGCAATCGCGCGTTATTCATAAGTCCAAATTGCGTTTTAGAAAATACACCCTGTGTAAATACTAAATCTACTCCCTCAGTCCTGTTCCAAACTACTAATTTTCTATTCTGATACCCGCCTTGCGCCGCGGCCTCACGATGGAGCTCTTTAAAATTAGCAATTTGAATTTTGTCAAATGCAGCTATTACTTCACCAGGCTGAATTTGACGTCCGTTTATCTCTATTATAGAAGTGGATTTTAATTGCACAAAGTATAGCTCTTGCATTCCAAATTGATTTTCCATCTGTATCTCCTAAACAAAAGTGGAGGGACGTTACCGCCCCTCCGCCATTAAACATTTCTATTAAATTATTCGCCCGGTACGAAATCTGGATTATTCTGTGAAGTTCCAGAAATAGCAGCATTAGGGTTAGTATAATCATCATGGTTATTCTCGAAATCATCAAGAACAGAAGCAACACCCTTATTACCGATAGCATCAGCGCCACCAGAACCAATGTTGTACTTAACAAGCTTAACCATTGAACCACTTTCAGACTTTAAGCACTGAACTGTCATTGAGAATGTAGCTGGGTCGCCATCAGCTTCCATTGTAAGACTTACATCCTCTGCAGAAACTTTACCCTTTGGAATGATGAACTGTAAGAATTCATCCTTACCAGAAGCAACGTTTCTAGCATATGTATCGCCAGTAATATAGTAAGTGTTTGAATTGAACTCTGCACCGATATCAATTGTAACACCACCACTAATAACACCATTAGAAGAAGTTCTAGCTTCAGCAGCAGAAGTGCAATCTAATAGGTCAAAAGTAATAAACTCAATAGCCTGAGTTCCAGCTGTGTTCTTACCAGTAGTCCAATTTACATTAGCAGCAGCCATAGGAACTGGGTCAGCAACTTCTGTACCATCAGTCTTCTGATAACTAAAAGCAGAAACTAAAGTCTTAGCAATATATAATTTGTTATTAGCAATATCGAAAGTAAGATAATCGTTTCCTGACTCTTTAATTGATTCAAGGCTGTAACGGAGAGTCTTTAAAACTTCCTGCTTATCACCATAAACCTTCATATCTCCACCGAACATAATGCCAAGAGATTTAGCACTATATACAGCATCTTCCATTTCGATAGTAAGCTCTTTGTTAGTATCCCATGAAAGAATCTTAACATTACCCTTACCACCTCTTGCATCTACTACTTCTGAACTCTGTGAAAGAGTAGAAGTTTTAAGAGTGTCAAGATAAAGTACTGGAGCAGAAGGAGCGCCCTTTGAGTCTAACTCATAGAACATAACGTCAGCGACTTCCTTAATAGCATATTTATCAAGAATAATTGCCATATTATATAGCCTCCTATTCGTTTATCTAATCTATATTTTTTATCCAATATTTTGGTTTAACTTTTTTACTATCCGCGCCAGCAAGAAGTGCTCGAATATCAATATCATATTCTTCTTTCTGCTGTTCCATTGCAATTAACCAATGAACGCACGCATAGCTCATCTCTCCAATGTTAAGTGGAGACAAACCAATTCCCATACAACAAATTGCCGCAAGAAGCGTTCCAAAAGTCGGACCAGTCTTTTGTTTTTTCTTTGCAAGTATTTTTTCACTTGCTCGAATTTTAGCTTTATACCGCTTAATGCGTGGGTCCAAATTTTCCTCTTCTGGGTCTGGTGGCTTAACCACATCCTCACCCATTACTTTTCTAATCTGATTTTGAAACTCAAAAAAGTTTTCTTCAGTTAGTAGTCTTGGATTTTCTAAATCTACATCTGGGTCAAGTTCCTCTTCAGATTTTCCAATTAGCAACATCTCAATCTCCGGCACAATTGTTACAGGCTCGTGTACAAATTGCTCAAAAGCCTTATGAATCTTTTCACGTACCGTCTCATCTTGATAATAATTCATCAACAAATATTGAAATGGAGTTGGTATCTGTTGAATTCTATCATCTTGCCCATAAGCTTCGTCCAAATCTTCTTGCGTCATAGTAAACAGTGATTGGTAAATAAGAAAATCCTTATTTCCAATCACATCATTCACCGTCGGTGGATATATCTGGCAAATATCCTTAAAATCTATTGGATAGCCAAGAAAAATCCGCTCATCAATCATAAGTAGTAATTATAAATGTCTGCTCATAGGCTCCGATTTCTTCAGTTAAAAAGTTTAAAGCAAAATCTCCACCAACCATTTTACCTAAACCTTCAATCTTCTTACCATTTAATGATTTTTGAACTTCACCCATAATAGCAAACGGGCGCAAATTGGTTCCTTTAATAATCCATTGTGTAAGTGGAACGAATATTTCCACACTAATCACAACATTTCTAAATTCACCATTTGACGCCAAACCTTGACCGCGCGCAACTCGAACGGCAACTACTGAATGAGCCGTTTCATGCGGGCCAACTCGCGGAACAATCTTAACTAGTTTTTCAAATACTTCTTCTTGTATCTGCTCACTGGTTAAATCATCATTTGCTAACGGGTCTTTATCTGTGTAATAAAGCAACTTCAACAAATCTTGATTTGCAAAAAGTCTCTTTATCACATACTGTAGGTTTTCCCCCAATTCAGCGCAATTTCTTACACTCATTCTTCACCTCCACGATTTAACCAATAAAAATCTTCGTCTTTATCTGTGGCAGATTGAATTGGTGGGTCACTATGGTCTCTCAAATACTGAGGGTCAACCGATACAAATTCAACCCCTGGAGTTGATTGTATATCATAGCCTGTAACTACATAAGCTTCAGTTAATTTACCTTGTGTAACCTCTAAATAATCATCCTTTCTAATATTCTCATTCAGCGGTGTAATAAAGAAACTTAACTTTAAGTTCTCAGTATAAAGAGTCTTATTCCTACTTCTAGACTTAAGTTCATCTTTCAACATGTTGTCTTCTTGGCCATAAAAATATCCCCAAGCCCAACATTTTTTACCTTGACGGTTTATCCACTCAAGCTTGTGTGTCATTTTCAACATAATATATCTATTATATCCACTGGCCACATAATCTTCTAAATAATAAATCATCCAAGGTTCTCTTTCACCATTTTTATCTGGCATCATGAGAATAGTTCCATTCGGCATGTCCAAATGTACATCTGTTAAAAGATAATGCATAGTCTTTGTTTCATTTTGTTTTAAAGGTGTAAACTCACCCTCATATTCATTATCTTTGTAATCAAAAGTTATATAATAAACTGAACGTTGCAACTGTAATTTGAAATTTTCTTCGCGCTGACGCTGCATACGTGATTGAAAATCAATTCCATATCTATTTAATCTCTTCAAGTAAACATCATTATAATATTCAGCTTTCATTACTCTCCCTCCTTTTCTCCGCGAGAAAGTAAAGCCATACAATCAAATATAGTCTTTCTGAAATACTTATAATTTAAACGCCTACAAGAAGCAAGTTTATGATAGAGTGAATAATAATCAATTGTACGCTCATCAACATCAAATCCTTCCAATTCAATTAAAATTGAATCAAGAAAAGATTCCCAATCGCGCCCGCGCTCATACTCACATAATAACCCATACAATTGGCTTTTCAACTTATTATTATAAGCTTCCAATAATTCTGGGATATAATCCATTCTATTCACCTGCCAACTTCGTATAATCGAATGGCTTTCTTTTTCTAGAACGATAATATAATCTCTCCAGATTTTTTGCATTGGCTCTTTCTTCTTTTAGGAGTTTGGTA